>Ga0214921_10002791_pt1 | contig 27709 bp, 16 predicted proteins | sample LL1505_MetaG_FD_177992 | JGI IMG/M metagenome (GOLD analysis project Ga0214921, IMG submission 177992) | Freshwater microbial communities from Lake Lanier, Atlanta, Georgia, United States - LL-1505 | ecosystem: Environmental > Aquatic > Freshwater > Lake | place: USA: Georgia | collected... | reverse complement strand
CCAGCAGAAGCAGTAGCTGTTTCAACATCAGCGGCTGTACCAGTGATGCCTGTTACAGCAGTTGCATCCACTGCAACAGATGTGCGAGCATCAATTGCATTTAGGTTGGCTGCTGTTGCAGCACCAGCACCGACAGTAGCGGTGATAGCGTTGTTGAAGTTCTCCAACACAGCCAACTCAGCAGCAGTACCACTTGCAGCAGCAGTCACAGCGCCAGTTGTACGAGCTGCGATCGCGTTGATAGCAGCAACACCAGCAGCACCAGCTTGCGCATCGTTAATGGTGACCGTGTAGTTCAATGCACGTGTGATGCCAGCAGAAGCAGTAGCTGTTTCAACAACTGCTGCTGTACCGCTGATAGAAGTAACGTTGGTTGCATCAACAACTGTTGCTGTTGCCGCATCCAAAGTGTTCAAGTCAGCAGCAGCGGCGGCACCAGTAATTGCTACTGTCAGATTAACTGCAGCGTTCGTTGCATTACCTGCTGTATCGGTACTCACAACGTTGAGTGTTTCTGCACCTTGGCCAAATCCAACAACGCTTGCTGGACTGATGGTTGTGCTCCAGGTTGTGTCAGTTGGTGTAGTTACAAGTTGACCCGCGATGGTCACTGTTGCACCCGCTTCTCGGTTACCAGTGATCACGAAACCTGCTGCACCTTCGGTTGTCGTGATAGTGGCATTGTTGTCACCGGAGAAGGTAGTTACTGTAGCAGCGACAGGTGCAGTTGTATCGACTACAACCGTCTTAGCGGACGAAGAAGTAAGCACTGTTCCAGCCTTCGTTGTCTCTAACGAGCGGATGTTATGGCTGCCAGCAGCCAAGGCTGCAACGTTGGTAAAGCTCCAACTGGTCGTATCGACAGTTGCGTTACCCAATTTCTCGCCGGTATTCATCAAGCCGTCGTTGTTAATGTCATCAAAGATCTCAACAGTGCTTGACGCAGTGTTAATACCTGAGAAAACCAAGCCAGCAGCAGTACTTGTGATGCCGTCAGTATTGCTACTGCCCGTGTCAGACGCTAAGGCGAGAGTTGGAGCATTACCCAATAGGTCGCTTGCAGCAAAGTCTGTGACGTTAGTTAGCGTGATCTTAAGGTCATTGCTGTCCAGCGCGCCGTCGCCGTTTGTATCCATCCACAAAGAGCTCGTGGACTTGTCAAATACAACTTGACCGCCGGCAACACCAGACGCAAGAAGCGTTTGCGCATCAAAGCCAGTGCTTGCTGAACCAACAAATCGAACTGTTTGGCCTGCGATTTGCATGTCGATCAGGTCAGTTCCGCGTGTGAAGTCAGAAATTGAGTCAGTGGTCAAGTTTGTAGAGTCACCTAAAGCGAACCTAAAGACGTCCACACCATCGCCACCGGTCAAAGCGTCAACCCCAGCGCCACCAACCAAGGTGTCAGCACCTGCACTACCAGTAATCGAATCATTGTTTGCACCGCCCTGCAACAGATCATTGCCAGAACCGCCTGTGATAGTGTCGTTGCCAGCACCGCCGTCTACCACGTTGTTACCAGAACCTGTGTCAATGGTGTCGTTACCACCGTTACCGACCAAGTTGTCGCTACCTGAACCGCCCTGAATGTTGTCATTTGCAGCGCCGCCAGTTAAGGTGTCAGCACCTGCACCACCAATAAGAGAGACTACTTCGGTTGAAGCGTTGGCACTAGCGTCAACAGTCAATGTTTCACCCAAATCAAGTTGAGAGCCATCTACTGTTATGGCAGTCTGAGCATATGCGGCACCAAATGTAACGGAAACGTCACCGTTTGTATCCAGCGCGCCTAAGTCGTTCACTGTGATTGATTCAACACCAGTGATAGCACCTACACCCACTGTAACTGCAGCACCGACGCCAGTCGTTGCAGAGCCGTTGTCCAGGCGAATTGTGTCTGTACCAGAGCCTGCTTTGATCACGTCAGTTGCAGTCAGATTTGTTGTACCAGCAAAAACAAACGTATCGTCGCCTGTACCGCCCAACAATGAGTCTGTGCCATCGGTTGTATTAAAAGTCACGCCGCTAGTAAAGCTGCTTGCATCAATGGAGTTGTCTGTTGCTGCAGTAGCTGTAACTTTATTAATACCCGAAGCCTGCGCTTTAGTACCAATAACAATAGTTGCTGTCGCTGCTGCGTTCAGTGTTTGAATACCGCTGACATTCAAGAACGCCACATCACCTTCAACCGTAGAAACATTCAGTGTGTTGACACCCTCTCCACCTGCTACTGTGTCGTCACCTGTCAGCAATCCTGCTGCGAATGTGATGCTGTCATCGCCAGCGCCACCGTTGATGTTATCAATGCCGCTGCCTGCAGTAATCGCATCATTGCCAGCACCACCGTCTACGACGTTATTGGCAGTTGCACCTGTCAAATTGATAGAGTCTGCGGCTGCACCACCAATAACTGTGATAGCTTTGGTTGCGCCATTGGCAGTTAGTGTCAATGTTTCTGCTGCAGCACCTGTACCTGCATCCAATCCGCTTGCGTCAACTTTGACTGCGGTTGCATAAGCACCCAGTGTGACTACTGCATCGGAGCCTGCCAAAGCCTTGGTGCCGCTGGTGTTGTCTCCACCGTCAACCACATTGACAACTTCGATGCCAGTAATACGAGCAGCAAAGCTGACAGCAGTACCGCCTTCGGATGCTGCAGTGATATTCAAAGTATCGGTTGTACCTGTTCCGCCTGTTACTGTAGAGGCTGCCACATTGGCGTCTGTGCCGCTCACGGTCAAGGCGATATTGGCACCGTTATCTGCAACAGAGTCCAACGTATCAATGGTCACTGATGTCGCGTTTGTGTAACCCTTTGTGAATGTTAAGGATTGTGCAACATCAGGATTTTGAACCAAGTTAAAACTTGTGAATGAGACATTCTTGTTGAAACTCAAAGAGCCAGTGAAGCTCAAGTTTTCGACGCCGGACACGTTCACCAGGTCGTCTGCCGTTGCTGCGTTGCTCACAATCAATGTATCGTTGCCATCACCACCGATGATGGTGTCGGCTTTGCTCAAGGCATCGCCCATGTTGATGGTGTCGTCTCCTGTACCAGCATCAATGTTGTCATCACCTGCTGATGCACCATTGATGGAGTCATTGCCTGCACCGCCAACCAATATGTCGTTAGCTGTACCGCCGGTGATTGTGTCGGCACCAGCGCCGCCAGTCACATTAAGAGCTTTGATGGCTGCTGCGCCATTAAGGTTCAATGTCTCATCGTCTGCACCCATGACCGTGTCGGCCACAGTACCTGCATCCAATGCACTTGCATCAACCGTCAGTGCTGTATTGTATGCACCCAAGTTGATCACAGCATCGGCGCCAGCCAACGCTTTGGTGCCACTTGTGTTGTCACCACTGTCCACAATGGTCAGTGTTTCAACGCCTGTGATGTTCGAGAATCCGACTGCAACGCCACCTTGTGTTGTTGTTGTGACATTCAGTTTGTCAGCACCCAAGCCACCAGTGATGGTTGTGCCAGGGTCTGCAATCGCTGAGTCTTTACCATTAACAACCAGCGCAACACCTGCAGTGTTGACCACATCGTCACCTGCACCCAATGTCACTGTTGTTGCGTTGGTATAACCAACGCCCAGTGTCACAGTTTGTGCGCCTGCAGCAGCACTGGAGTCAAAGCTAGTGAAAGATACATTTTTAACTAGCGTTACATCGCTTGAGAAAACCAAGTTTTCGACACTTGTAACGCCAACTAAATCATCTGATGTGACGGCTGCAGAGACAAATAAGCTATCGTTGCCTTCTCCACCATCGATGGTGTCGTTTTTGGTGAGATTTGCGCCCAACACAATCGTATCGTTGCCCAGACCACCGGCAAGTGAGTCGTTGCCTGTACCGGCTGTCAGAACGTCATCACCTTCACCGCCATCGACGGAGTTGTTACCGTTGCCAGATGTCAAGTTGTCGTTGCCAGCACCGCCGGCGATCACGTCGTTACCAACACCACCAGAAATGGTGTCTGCGCCCGCGCCGCCAGTGGCGTTGATAGATACGAGCACATTGGCGATACCCGAAGCATTCAGGTTGATGGTTTCGTCATCAGCGCCCATGACATCGCTGGTCACCGTGCCAGCATCCAGCGCCGAAGCATTGACACTCAGTGCCACTGCCTTGGTTGTTGCATTGGCATATGCGCCGGTTGTAATTTGGATGTCGCTGCCCTTCAGAGCAGTTGCATCAGTAGAGGAGTCGCCACCGTCCACAATGGTGATGGTCTCAAGACCTGTCAAGTTGGTCAGAGCTACGGCCGTTCCAGCTTGCGATGCAGCTTTCAAATTCAGGGAATCTGCGCCTGTACCGCCAACAATAGTTGCAGTTGAAACGAGTGTATCGGTACCTGCCACTGTCAAAGCGACGTTGGCTGTGTTGGTGACTTTGTCGTTTGTACCGATGTTAACTGTTGTCGCGTTCGTGTAACCCTTACCCAATGTCAAATCTGATGCACCAGCATCGCTGACTGTGAAAGTAGTTGCAGATACGTTGGCTGTCAATGCCACAGTGCTTGCACCAGTCAACACCAGTGTTTCAATGCTCGTGACATTTTTCAGGCTAGCTTCGCTCGTCACGGTGCTGCCAGTAACCTTCAGAGTGTCAATGCCAGCGCCTCCATCGATGGTGTCAGCTGAAGAGTAAGTACCACCCAGGGTTATCGAGTCGCTTCCAGCGCCACCAGTGATAGCAATTGAAGTGTTGTCATCTGTCGTGAAGGTCAGCTTACCAGTGAAATCTTTGGCATTAACGCTGGTCAGTGTGTTAGTTGTCCCTTCAGTCAGGGTAAGGTTCTTGTCGCCAGTCACTGTAATGCTGGTCATTGCGCCTGTCACTTTGACTTTATTGGCGGCAGCGCCAGATGTGATCGCTAGGGCTTCAATGCCTTGAGTTGCAGCAGTTGCTGAGAACTCTCCATCGGTCTGACCCGCCAAAACCAATGTTTGCGTATCAGCAGTGCCAAGAAGCGCATCATCTGTGTATTGAATGCTCAGATCACCAGCGCCATTACCCATTTCAGCAGCAATAATCGAACGTGCATTTGTGAAAATCGTGTCACCAGTTGATGCACTTGCTGTCAAAGAGATTTTAGCCACACCAGTGGCTTGAGCCAAACTGATTGTGTTGTCATTTGCATCTTCAGTCTGGAAGTTTGAAAGAGAAATGTTTTCAACACTGGTAAGGGTTACACCGGTTGTGCTGATTGGGGCAGTATTTGTACCTGAAATTGAAATACTGAGAGTGTCTGTTCGTTCAGCGCCATTGAGGACATCGCCAGAATTCAAGGTAGTACCGTTTGCGGCCAGACCATTTGTACCGATAGTTGATACGAAAGAGTCATTGCCTACGCCACCGGTGAACAAGTTACCAGTATCCGCTTTGTCCGTAAGTGTGAAAGACTTTGCAGCGTTTTCAATGATTAAAGCATCAGCGATAGCTTTGTCTGCAATTGCTTTGTCTGCGATAGCTTTGTCTGCGATAGCTTTGTCAGCAATTGCTTTGTCAGCAGCAGCCTTAGCAGCAGCAGCAATCGTTGCTGCAGCGTTCAGGTCACCGCCTTTGAAGTCAGCAGACTGGGACAGCACCAAAGCTGCGTCTACTTTTGTATTGAATGAAGCGGCTGAAGCACCATACACGGGGTCAGCAGTGAGGTTGGAGTAGTCGTTGAGCAAAGAAACAATCTTTGCACCTTTGCCAGTAGCGCCAGCAGCGGTAATTTGAGCGGCAACCCAGTTGTTCAAGCCAGCAACGCCGGTTAAACCCAAGTTGGTGAGCAACACAGTTGCAATTTGTGCATCTGTTCTGCCAGCGAAGTCTGTGGCGACCAGGCTGTTAGCCAAAGCATTGATGTCAGCAGCAGTTTTAACTGCTGAGACCATTTCGTTGTAAGTGGCGCTGCTCAGGGTTTGGTTGTAAAGACCACCGGCCAAGCGGGCAATGATCGTACCGTTCGTTGAGATTGGCATTTGAGAGTTTCCTTATTAGGGTTTATGTAAAAAACTGATTCTTTGCAAAGAACCGAGTGCGAGCTAAGAAAAAAGCCCACACTCGACAGAGCGCACTGGGGTCAATGCGCTCTGCAGAATGCAGGCTTTTGTGAGTTTATGAATGCTCAAAGCATTACAAACTTTAGTACGTTTGTTGCTCATAGTAAGCATACAATTCGACCGCTTTTAAGTACTTGAAAACTAAGCGTTTTTTAAAGGTCAAATTTGTGCAACGGCATCACAACGACGTATTGCGTCGTTTAACGACAACGAGGAAATGGTTGTCATTCTTCTCAATAATATTTATGAGTACTAAATTGAGATGAAGATGCCAAACGTCCCGCTTACTGATTTATATATTTCGGAAGTTAGCTGTCCTCAGAATAAATCGCACTTGGAAATATTTGATTCCGAGATCCGTGGTTTCTATGTGGATGTACTGAGCAGTGGCCGCAAGAGTTTTCGTTTGCGATACAGGTTTGAAAAGAAACTTCGCGTTGTCACGCTGGGCGATGCACGACTCCTCACTACCGATGAAGCACGAAAGTTGGTGATCGATTTATTGAGGCAATCTAAACAGGGCGTAGATCCACAAGCGCCCGCACTCAATGAGGCTGGCCCACTTATCAAAGACTTCTTTGTTGAAAGATACCTTCCCTATGTGAAGAGTTACAAACGCAGCTGGGACACCGACGAGTCGATGATTCGCAATCACGTTGTGCCCAAGCTCGGCGGCAAGGCCATGGGCCGCATCTCGCCACCCGATATTGCTGTTTTTGTAGAGCTGATGAAATCTGAAAACTATGCCATAGGCACATGCAACCGCGCTGTGGTATTGCTTCGCTATGGATTTTCTTTAGCGCTTCGTTGGAAAGTGCCAGGCATCAATGACAACCCTGTAAAAGAAATCAAAAATATAAAAGATGACAACAAAATTGAGCGCTACTTAACAGAGGCGCAAACCAAAGGCTTGTTGGATGCTGTAAGGCTAAGCGACAATGAAATGTTGCAATACATCGTGCTGTTTTTAATTTACACCGGAGCTCGTAAGCGCGAGGTGTTAGATGCGCGATGGCGCGACATCGACTGGGCACAACGATTGTGGCGCATTCCAAAAACAAAATCTGGCAAAGTGCGACACGTCCCCATCAGCTCCGGAGCCATGAGTGTGTTGGAACATTTGCGCTTGCGAATTCGCACAGGCTTCTTAGATGAGCAAGCGATATTTGTAAACCCCAAAACAGGTGCGCCTTTTGTTTCATTTTTTTACAGTTGGAACAACGCACGAATTCGCGCAGGCTTGCCAGAGTTTCGAATTCACGATTTGCGGCACAGCTTCGCATCTTATTTGGTGAATGCCGGTCGCAGCTTGTATGAGGTTCAAGAGCTACTGGGTCATGCCGACATCAAAACCACCAGCCGTTATGCGCACCTCAGCCGAGAGCGTTTGGTGGCTGCCGTAGAAATGGTGCCCCAAATAGCAATTGGGCCAAGAGTAAGACTCTTGACCCAATTGAAACCAATTGACCCTCTCAACTGCACCGATTCTCAGAAGATCAAAGGTGCAGTTGAGTGACAGGCCATTAAGGTGCGGTGGCAGTCACGGCAACTGTTGCAACATTGCTGTTTAAACTGCCATCGTTGACCGTCAATGTGAAAACATAAACGCCTGCCACATCGGCCACGAAAGTGGGCGAGGCCAGGTTGGTGCCCGCGCCCAATGTTGCTGCACTGGTTGGGGGACGGTAAGTCATGGTCCAAGCGTAGATCAAGGTATCGCCATTGGCATCGGTACTGCCGGTGCCGTTGAGCGTAACCGTAGCGCCACGAACCACAGTTTGCGCTGCACCTGCATTTGCAACAGGTGCCACGTTGGCCGCGCCTGCTGTGATGGTGACGTAGCTAAGAGCGCTGGTCAATTTGCCATCGTTGGCTTGCAAGCTCAGCACATAGGTGCCTACTCTGTCAGCCACAAAGCTAGGTTTGGTGGCTGTATCAGAAGACAATGCTGCGGTGCTGTTCGCGGGTTTAGAAACCATAACCCATTTGTAGGTCAGGGTGTCGCCGTTGGCATCACTGCTGCCAGAGGCATCCAAGGTGGCTGTGGTGCCAACCACCACATTTTGCAATGCACCCGCATTGGCCACAGGGGCAACGTTGGCTGCCGCAGCAGTGATCGTAGTGGTCACAACTGTGCTGTCTATTTTGCCATCATTGACCATTAAGGTTGCAACATACACGCCCACCACGTCGGCTGTGAAGCTTGGTTTGGCAGAAGTTAGGCTGCTGAGTGATGCAGTGCTACCAGATGGTTTGCCCACAAGTGACCACTTGTAAGTCAAGGTGTCGTTGTTGGCGTCTGTACTGCCACTGCCATCCAAGGTGACGACGGTGCCCAACACCACACTTTGGTCTGCACCTGTTTTAGCAACAGGCTGGACGTTGGCCGCAGAAGCTGTCACGGTGGTTGACGCAACTGTGCTGTCTGCTTTGCCGTCATTAACGATCAGGCTGAACACATACACACCTGCCAGGTCTGCTGTAAAGGTAGGCTTGGCCGTTGTTGCGACCGCTAGTGCAGCGTTAGAGTTTGCAGGTTTGCTGAGCAAAGACCATTTGTAGGTGAGGGTGTCGCCGTTGGCATCAGAACTTGCGCTACCGTCCAAGGTCACATTACCCAACACCACGTTTTGGTTGACACCTGCGTTGGCTACAGGTGCCACATTGGCAGCTGAAGCCGTGACGCTAACTGATGTCAATGCGCTGTCTACTTTGCCATCGTTGACAACCAGGCTGAACACATAAACACCCGCTTGGTCTGCCGTAAAGGTAGGCTTGGCGGATGCCGCGCCTGCCAACACAGCATTTGAGTTGGCGGGTTTGCTTTGCAAAACCCACCTGTAGGTCAGTGCATCGCCGTTGGCATCAGAGCTGGCGCTGCCATCCAATGTCACGTTGCCAAGCACCACGCTTTGATTGGTGCCAGCGTTAGCCACAGGCGCAGCGTTGACCACAGAGGCTGTCACAGTGGTGGCAACCGTTGTGCTGTCTACGCGGCCGTCGTTCACAATCAGGCTAATGACATAAGGCCCAACCAAATCGGCGGTGAATGTTGGCTTAGCCGAAGTGGGGTTGGTCAAGACTGCGGTACTGCCAGTTGGCTTGGACATCATGACCCAACGGTAGGTGAGTTGATCGCGGTTTGCGTCCGAGCTGTTGGTGCCATCCAAAGTAACTGTAGAACCAATGTTGACGTTTTGGTTCAGGCCTGCATTGGCAATGGGCTCTGCGTTGGCAGAGGACACACTCACGGTGGCAGCAGCAGCTTGGCTGTCAACTTTGCCGTCGTTCACGATGAGTGAGGCCACAAAGACACCTGCAACGTCAGCTCTAAATGTTGGCTTAGCGGTGGTGGGAGCAGACAAAACAGCAATGCTGCCGGTCGGCTTTGTAATCAGGGTCCACTTGTAAGTGAGGAAGTCGTTGTTGGCATCGGTACTGGCCGAACCGTCAAGTGTGACTGTGTCGTTGAGCTTGACGCTTTGTGCCAAACCCGCATTGGCAACGGGCGCAGCATTGGCTGCGGAAGCGGTAATGACCACCACAGACGACAAGCTGTCTGCTTTGCCATCGTTCACGATCAAGATGGCGGTGTAGGTTCCGGTCATGTCGGCCGTGAATTTGGGGTTGGGCGAAATGGTGGAGTTAAGAACTGCGCCACTCCCTGTGGGCACATTGCTCAGACTCCACTTGTAAGTCAGCGGATCGCGATTGGCATCGGTACTGGCCGTACCGTCCAATGTCACCACGCTGCCCACCGAAATGTTTTGGTTGGTGCCAGCGTTGGCCACGGGCGCAGAATTGTTAACACTTGAAAAAACACTGACGCTGGTGGATGTGCTGTTGGCTTTGCCATCATTGACCACCAAAGAGATGGTGTAAGAGCCCGCCACATCGGCGGTAAAGGTGGGTTTTGCAGAGGTGGTTGAAGACAACGCAGCCAAACTGCCTGCTGGCATGGAGGTTAATTTCCAGAGGTAGGTCAGTGTTTCGTTGTTGGCATCTCGGCTGGCGCTGCCATCGAGGGTGACCAAGCTGCCTACGGTGACGTTTTGAGTAACACCCGCATTGGCGATTGGAATCGCATTGCTTGAAGTACTGCATCCAGCACCCGGCAGAATGCCCAAGACTGCAGAGCAACCTGCACTGCCACCACCGCCGCAGGCCACGAGGAGGGAGGAGAGCAGGGCGACGAATGAAACGCGCAATGTAGTTTTCATAGGGTTCTTCACTTGCAAAGAGAATGAGAAATGTCGATATTGTCGGGGTAACGCAACCCCTTTTTGTTGTACAGGTCAACAGCACTGCCAATGAGGCCACCCGTCAGTATATTTCCAGCCATCTCCCAACTGGGCAGTGCTGGCGCTGTAACGGTCAGCGGTTGGCTGAATTGGGTTTTGCAGGTGATGTCCAAACCACGGTTATCGCCAGCCACCACCACTTTGCCAGGGGAGTTGAAAGTCCAGGTGCCTTTGGAGTTTTCTGCACGGCAATAGGCCACAACAGCTTTGCCAGAGCAGATGACCCTCACATGAAGCTCTTGGGTGTCGTCATTTAACAAACTGGCACAACCGCTAAGGCCACCAATGGCCAATCCCAATGTGGCGGCAATGACGCCGCGCGTGACTGGGCGATGGGGGAAGAGTTGGGTGGTCATGGCGTTTTCAAGCTTTCTGCATTGGCTATTTCTCAGTCCGTAAATCGTCCCGAAAGTCTGAAACTTGAGGGCGCTGCGCCGACGAATCCCTGACTGTTTGGATCATTTGACTTCGTTTAAGCAATATTTAAGCCCGAAATTGAATGCACAAAGTGGCAAGTGTTTGCCGCTTTGTTGCCGCTCATCACTTTTTGTACAGTTTGAAATTATTTTTCAAAGGACTGGAAAAATTCATATAGGAAGCTTTAGAATCCGTTCCTATATGAATTCTGTTGTACGCGTTCCCCTCAACACCACGCCCGAGCAATTTGCGCGCTTGCAGGCTTTGCAAACGGCTTTTGCCGAGGTCTGCAATGCCTTGGCGCCTGAGGTTCAACGGACACGTGTTTGGAACCGGGTGGCTTTGCACCACATGCATTACCGAGCGCTGCGGGAGAAGTTTCCGGCCTTGGGCTCGCAAATGGTTTGCAATGCCATTTATGCCGTATCGCGCACTTCTCGCATGGTGTTTCAAATGCCGGCCAGCCCGTTCAGCTTGAGCAAGTTGGGTGACAAACCGCTGCCTTTGCTGCAATTTGCCAACAGTTGTCCTGTTTACTTTGACCGCCACACGCTCAGCATCAAAGGTGCCAAGTTGTCCTTGTTCACCTTGGACGGCCGCATGCACTTTGAATTAACTTTGCCAGAAACGCAGCTTTTGATGTTCAAAGTTTCCAAACTGCGTGAAATTTCTCTGACTCGCCGATTGGACGGCCGGTACGAACTGGCTTTCTGGCTTGAAAGTCAAAAAGCCCTGACGCAGCAAGAAGCCCAAGCTGCTTTGGATGTGCAAGTGTCTTCCCAAGACGAGCCTGTGCCGGCTGCCTTGATGGCCCAGTCTCCCATTCCCGATTACGTCTCTATTGAGGTTGCTGCATGAAGCCCCAAACCCCCCCGTCCGAACTGGCCTTGGCCTTTGAGCCACTCAAGCCAGTCATTTTGAAGGCCATTCTTTTTAGCACGCTCATCAGCTTGCTGGCTTTGGCGCCCACTGTCTATATGTTGGAGGTGTACGACCGCGTGGTCAACAGTCGCAGCGGCATGACCTTGGCCATGTTGACGGTCCTGATCGTGCTGGCCTACGCCATCATGGAAATTTTAGAAAAAGTGCGTGGTGCCTTGATGCGTGCAGCAGGTGTGCAAGTCGACGATGCACTTTCCAAGCGTGTCTACGATGCCATGTTTCAAGGTTTCTTGAAGCGCCAGGTGGGTGGCACGATGCAAGTGCTGAACGATTTGAAGTCGGTTCGTGAGTTTTTGGCCAACCCTGCCTTGATGGCCATTTTGGAGGCGCCAGTGGCATTGCTTGCTTTAGCCCTGATATTTGCTATCAGTCCAATGCTAGGTTATGCCGCTTTGTTGGGTGGGATAGCGCAAATTTTTGTGGCGTGGATGAACGAACGGGCCACACGCAAACCACTGGGTGAAGCCAACCGCAGTGCCGTTGGTGCACAGCAGTTTGCCGAAGCCTCCTTGCGCAATGCGCATGTGATGGAATCAATGGGCATGTTGGACGCGGTCCATGCCCGCTGGCAAAAGCGCCAACGCGAGTTTTTAGCCTTTCAGGCTACGGCTTCTGAAGGGGCGGGTTTGTGGACGGCTATGTCCAAGGCAGTCCAACAAGTGATGTCCTCTTTGTTGTTAGGGTTGGGTGCTTGGTTGTTGCTGAACAACATGTTGAACGGTGGCGCTAGCATGATGATCATTGGTTCTGTGCTGGGTGGCCGCGTGTTGGCACCTTTGAGTCAGTTGGTGGCGCAGTGGAATGGCGTCGTCAATGTGCGCGGCGCTTGGGAGCGCTTGGATGCATTGCTGTCACAAATACCTCCAAAGCCACAAGCCATGTCACTGCCAGCCCCCAAAGGTTTTTTAACAGTCGAATCTTTGGTCGCTGGTGCGCCTGGCCAACAAACACCCATTGTGCGGGGTGTGCAGTTTGGCTTGAACCCCGGTGAAGTGCTGGCCGTGGTTGGGCCTTCCGCTTCGGGCAAAACCACTTTGGCGCGTTTGTTGGTGGGCTTGTGGCCTGCGATGGGCGGTAAGGTGCGTTTGGATGGCGCCGACATTCACGCCTGGGACAAAACTGAGCTGGGTCCTTACTTGGGCTACTTGCCTCAAGGTGTCGAATTGCTCGACGGTACTTTGGCAGAAAACATTGCCCGCTTTGGCGACGTCGACATGGTGCAAGTGGAAGCAGCTGCGCGCTTGGTCGGTTTGCACGACCTCATCATGTCTTTGCCAAAAGGCTACAACAGCCCCGTTGGCCGTGATGGTGCCATGTTGTCCGGCGGTCAACGTCAGCGGGTAGGCTTGGCGCGCGCCCTTTATGCCAAGCCTGTGTTTGTGGTGTTGGATGAACCCAACTCCAGTTTGGACGAAGCTGGCGACATTGCCTTGGCCAATGCCATTGCCGCCTTGAAACAACTGGGCACCACTTTTGTGGTGATGACCCATCGCACCAGCGTGCTGGGTGTGGCAGACAAGATGTTGATCATGCGCGAAGGCGCACAGCAAGCCTTTGGCCCGCGCGATGAAGTGCTGGCCGCGTTGCAACAGAAAGCTAAATCATGAAGATTCCAGAAATGATGAACCGCGACGAGTTGTCGCGCACGCTGTGGGGCTTCCGCTATGAGTTCATGGTGGCAGGTATTTTCAGCATGGTGGCCAATTTGCTAATGCTTACACCCACCATTTACATGTTGCAGGTGTACGACCGTGTCATGTTGAGCCAAAGCACGGGTACCTTGATTGCCGTGTCTTTAATTACCTTGTTCTTTTTTGGTGTACTCACCTTTGCCGAGTGGTCGCGTTCTAAATTGTTGGTGAGCTCAGGCGTGCGCTTGGACGAGTTGCTCAGCAAGCGTTTGTTTCATGCCAGCTACGAGGCTTATTTGAACCCTGAAGTGAGCAACCCCTCACGCTCTTTCAATGACCTGACTGAAGTGCGTCAGTTCTTAACTGGCAATGGCATCTTTGCGTTTTTTGATGCGCCTTGGGCACCGATTTACATTGCCGTTTTGTTCATGCTGCACCCCTGGCTGGGTTTCATGGCCATTGGCTTTGGTCTGGTGCAAGCGGTGTTGGCTTGGTGGGGTAGCCAAGCCACCAAACCGGCGCAAGCCGAAGCCAGCAAGTCACAGCAAGACGTGGGAGGTTATTTGCAAAGCAAATTTCGCAACGCTGAAGTGATTGAGTCTATGGGCATGGTCAGCCACTTGTACCGTCGTTGGTCCGAGCGCAACGCCAAAGCCATGGGCAGTGCCTTGAACGCCCAAGCTGTGACCGGTCGCGTGGTGGCATGGAGTAAATTTGTACGCTACACGCAGCAGTCTTTGGCGCTAGGCGGAGGCGCCTTGTTGGTGATTCAAGGTGAGTTGTCACCCGGCGCCATGATTGCTGCCAACGTCCTCACAACGCGCGCATTAGCGCCTATCGATTTGATGGTGGGCACATGGAGTGGCTTTTTGAGCGCCAAAGAGGCTTATGTGCGCTTGCGCGATTTGTTGCAGGCGCATCCTCTGCGCAACAAGCCGCTTTTGGGCATTGTGCCCAAAGCCGATGTGGTGTTGAAGGATGTTGTGGCATCTGCCCCCGGCCGCAAAGAGCCTATTTTGAAAGGCGTGAGTGCCCTTATGCCAACTGGCACTGTCACTGTGGTCTTGGGTGCTTCGGGTTCTGGCAAGTCAACTTTGGCTCGTGTGCTGTTGGGCATATGGCCACATTCAAGTGGTGATGTGCTGTTAGACGGCCAAGCCATTTTGAATTGGGACCGCATGGAGCTTGGCCCGCACATTGGTTACTTGCCACAAGACATTGAATTGTTTGACGGCACCATTGCCGAAAACATTGCACGGGCTGGCCAAGTGGTGTCTGAAAAAGTGATTGCGGCTGCCGAAGCTTCCGGTTTGCATCAAATGATTTTGCGATTCCCCAAAGGCTACGATACGCCCATGGGTGAAGCCGGTGGATTGCTGTCGGGTGGCCAGCGCCAACGCATTGGCTTGGCACGTGCTTTGTATGGTGAGCCTGCGTTGGTGGTGCTGGACGAACCCAATGCCAACTTGGACGATGAAGGCGAAGCCGCGCTGGTGCGGGCGGTGCAAGGCCTCAAAGCCAAAGGCAAAACCGTGGTGCTGATCAGTCACCGACCTGGCATTGTGGGTGTGGCCGATCGACTTTTAATCTTGCATCAAGGCTCAGTTCAGGCCAGCGGCCCGCGCGATGGTGTGCTGGCAGCTTTGCAACAACAACGTGAAGCGGCGCAAGCTGCACAGGCAGCGCAAGTGGCGCAAGTGGCGCAAGTGGCGCAAGTAGCGCCACCTGCATCGCCTTCAGCGCCTGTAGCAGATGGCAACGCCCCTTCAAATTCCTAATTTTTTGACACCTGAATCGAGACTGTCATGGCTAAACCAAACTTGAACTCATCTTTGAAATCATTTGTGCAAGACGCACAGGTGGTGTCCTCTAACGACGATGGCGGACCGCGCGCTTCGTCAGACACGCGCGCTGTTGCACGAACCGGCCTGCTGGTGTTGGCGGTTGGCTTTGGCGGCTTTTTGCTGTGGGCCGGCTTGGCCCCGTTGGACGAAGGCGTTCCAACACAAGGCATGGTGACTTTGGACACCAAACGCAAAACAGTACAGCATTTAACAGGTGGCATCGTGAAAGAGGTGTTGGTACACGAAGGTCAGCAAGTGAAAGAAGGCGAGCCTATGCTGCGCTTGGACGGTGCTGTTGCCAAGGCCAATTACGAAGCGGTGCGTCAACGTTACTTGGGCTACCGCGCCATGCAAAGCCGATTGTTTGCAGAGCAAGCGGGCAGCGATGTGATCGACTTCCATCCTGACGTCAAAGCGGCCATGAACGACCCCCTGATCAAACAACAAGTGACCACGCAGCAGCAGCTGATTCAAGCGCGACGTGCGGCTTTGTCTGCCGATTTGCAGGGCATTGAAGAAAGCATTCAAGGTTTGAAGGAGCAGTTGACATCTTATCAAAACATCTTGGTGCAGCGCCGAAGCCAGTTGTCTTTGCTCACAGAAGAGCTGACCAACACGCGTGGCATGGTGAAAGAAGGCTATGCACCTCGTAACCGCCAGTTGGAACTCGAGCGCATGGTGGCCGAATCCAATGCAGCCATTGCCGACCTCACAGGCAACAGCCTGCGTGTCACACGCCAAGTGGCCGAGTTGACACAGCGCTCCATGGCACGCAAACAAGAGTACCGAAAAGAAATTGAAAACCAGTTGTCGGATGTCACGCGTGAAGTGCAATCGGATGCCGAAAAATACGTGGCCGTCACCGCCGATTTAGACCGCATGGAGATCAAAGCACCGGCCAGTGGTCAAGTGGTGGGCTTAACTGTTCAGACAGTGGGTGCCGTGTTGCAACCCGGTCAAAAACTGTTGGATGTGGTGCCAGAAAACCAAACCTTGTTGTTGGAGGCACACATTCCGCCGCACCTGATCGACAAAGTGAACACGGGCTTGTCTGCTGACATCCGCTTTAACTCTTTTGCGCATTCACCTCAATTGGTTGTGGAGGGCAAAATCATGTCGGTGTCGGGCGATTTGTTGAGTGACCCCCAACAACCGCAATATTCTTATTACTTGGCACGCGTTCAAGTGACACCTGCTGGCATGAAAACTTTAGGTGTCCGCCAAATGCAGCCCGGTATGCCTGCAGAGATTGTGATCAAAACAGGTGAACGCTCGTTGCTGACCTACTTGATGCACCCATTGATGAAGCGCATGGCCGCTTCCATGAAGGAAGAGTGATGCAAGCCTCAACTTTCTTTGCCAAAACTGCGCTGGCCTGCGCGCTGTCTACTGCAGCAATCGCCTCTTGGGCACAGTCTTCTGTGATGGACTTGAAGCAGGTTTACCAAGCCGCTTTGGAGCAAGATGCCAACATTCGTGCCTCGCGTGCTACGGCCGATTCGGGTCGTGAACGTTTGCCACAGGCGCGTGCGGGTTTGTTGCCCCAAGTGTCGGCCAGTGCGGGTCGCAACAACAACGACCTTAATTCCACCGCACCCAATATTTTGGGCAATCCCGTGACGACCAACGATAAATATTTCAGCGACAACCGCACTTTGCAGTTGCGCCAACCGTTGGTGAACATGCAGCGTTGGTTGCAATTTCAACAAGCCAAGTCCATTGTGGAAGAAGCGGAAGCCAACCTCGACCGCGATTTGCAAAACTTGGTGGTGCGCGTCGCAGGTGCTTATTTTGAAACCCTCATGGCCGACGAACAGTTGGATTTGGTGCTGGCACAAATCAAAACCTATACCGCTTTGGTAGATGCTGCACAAAAAGGCTTGGCCGCAGGATCTGGCACTCGCACCGATGTGGACGATGCCAAAGCCCGTTTGGACATGGCGATTGCGCAAGAATTGGAGGCGCGCCAAAACCAAGACCTGACGCGCCGTCAGTTGCAGTTGCTTGTTAACCAGCCTGTGAATCAAATTGCTAAGCTGAATGTGGCGGCCCTTAAACTGAGTGCGCCCGAGCCTGCCAATTTGGACGAATGGACTCGCAAGGCGGAAGAGGCCAGTCCTGAAATCAAAGCCATGCAAGCACGCTTGGATGCGGCACGCCGCGAGGTGAGCAAAGCCCAAGCGGGCCATTTGCCTACCCTTGACGCTGTTGCCCAATGGTCCAACAGCGGCAGTGAAAACATCACCCGCGTCAATTCTCGTTACGAAAATAAAACCCTTGGCTTACAACTGAACATTCCGATCTACTCGGGTGGTTATGTGAACTCCACCATTCGTCAAGCCGTGGCCGAGCAAACTCGCGCAGAAGAAACGCTGGAAGCCTTGCGCCGCGACTTGGGGGTGCGAGTGCACAAAGAGTACCGAGGTGTGACCGAAGGTATCTTGCGTGTGCGCGCACTCGAACAAGCCGCCCGGTCCGCCGATCAAATGATGAAATCGACGCAAATGTCACTGAAAGCTGGCTCTAGAACCCAGCTCGATGTATTGAATGCCCAACAGCAATACACCCTGGCTTTGCGTGATTTGGCGCAGGCTCGCATGGTATTTTTGCTGTCCAAGGTGCGACTGGCCTCTTTGGTGGGTGACGATGCCTTGAAGTCTGTAGAGCAGGTGAATGCCAGTTTGATGGCCAATTGAGCAGGGTGGTTTGGGGCTGCCTCACAATGTTTTTTGGAAAAAGTCCCTATAGGCTTATATTTTCCATCAATATTTGATCCAATTCGAGTAGAGTTTGGGTTTTCCAATCGTCTAGGAAAACCCTTTTGCCGAATGAAATTGTTGGAAAGTTGAGCACGGGTTCGGAAGTCATCAATGGCTCCGACTTGGATGATTACATTCGTCCCCTTGGCGGGTCAGACTTCATTGACGGTAAAAAAGGCTACGACACCGTTTATGTGTTTTGGCCGGCATCTAAATTCAAAATAACCACCACGCAAGGCACCACCTATTTGGATGCTGTATCGGGTGCGTCGCGCAGTGACAAGCTGGTCCTGCGCAATGTGGAAGCCATTGAGTTTTCAGACAAAGTAGTTTCTTTGGAAATTGCGGACCGGTATGTCAATACGCCCAGCAAAGACAATTTTGACGGGGGCCCCGGCATTGACACCGTGGTCTACGACAAAGCCATCTCCAACTACTTGGTGAAGCCTGGTGTAAATGGCATGGAAGTGAGCAGTGCCAACTACACTGAAGGCGCAGATTGGTTGTTGAACATTGAGCGACTTCAATTTGCCGACAAAGGTCTTGCCTTTGATATAGAAGGAAATGCCGGAGTGGCTGCCAAAACTTTGGGTTTGGTATTTGGTACAGAAGCAGCTCAAGTGCCCATTTATGTAGGTATCTGCCTTGATTACCTAGACAACAAAAAATACACCGCTGCGCAACTGATGCATGAAGCGCTCTTAATTCGGTTGGGCAACGATGCTTCTAACCCAGAAAAATTGGTGTCGTTCGTTTATGAGCGTTTGACGGGCATGTTGCCAGTACAAAGTGAAAAAGACAAGTACGTGAGCTGGATTACCAGTGGCGCATACACTGCCGATGGTTTGGCGGTGTTTGCATCTGATCTCAGTTTGAATCCTATCACGGCGCAGTTAACAGGATTGAGCACAACTGGCTTGGCATTTCAAATGCCGGGTTGATCTTGTAGAAGACAAGGAAAAGCAAAATGAAATTAAAGTTATCTTGGCTGTGCGCAAGTGCAGTGTTGTTTTTAGTGGGTTGTGGTGGACAGAACGATGCCGGCACAGCCAAGTTGTCTGGCCAGGTTAGCGCCGTATCAACACCGACCAGTTTGTCGCACTATGCAGCCTCTCGTTTCTTGGAGCAATCAGCGATGGGCCCATCACCGGCTTCGGTTGCACAGGTTAAGGCGCAGGGCATGTCGGCTTGGATTGCGTCACAAATGAGCATGACGCCCACTAAGATCCTGACGCCAGCAAGCATGCAGAATTATGACGATCAGTTGGATAAACCTGCTGGTGAGCGGATGCGCGATTTTTATTACCTCAACTTGTACAGCACATTGATCGGAGGTGAAGACCAGTTGCGCATCAAAACGATGTGGACACTTTCCAACTTCTTGGTCATATCGACAAGAAAAGTTGCTGAGTTTGGTGCGCTCGAGTTTTTCAACATGTTGCAAACCCATGCATTTGGACAATATGGTGACTTGCTTAAAAGTTTAACGCGCAATCCAGCCATGGGCAGCTATTTGGACAATGGACAAAACACCAAATGGCAACTCAACGAAAACTATGGGCGTGAATTGATGCAATTGTTTTCGGTTGGCTTGGTCCAGTTGAATTTGGACGGTACGCCCAAGAGAGATTCAAGCGGAAAAATATTAGAGACCTATTCTCAGAAAGACGTGATTGAAATTACGCGAGCGCTGACAGGTTGGAATTTTGTACCTAACCCAACGACACTCAATACCAACCGCAACTGGGCAAATTACGACAAGCCAATGATTGGTGATTCAAATAGGCATGACAACGGCAGCAAATCATTTCTTGGAAAAACAATTCCTGCAGGACAAACTGTTGAGAAAGATTTGGACAGCATCGTTGACATTTTGGTAACGCACCCAAATACTGCGCCGTTTGTTTCATTGCGTTTGATTCAAGGCATGACGACCAGTGACCCATCCCCTGCCTATCTACAGCGCGTTGCTACAGTCTTTAGGGATACCAATGGCAATTTGAACAAAGTGATTACAGCCATCTTGATGGACCCAGAGGCTAGAGCTGGCGACGTTTATGGCAAGTCGACAGCAAATTTTGGACGCATCAAAGAACCTTTGTTGATCTACACCTCTGGTTTCAGGGGCTTGGGTTGTAAAGTTGCAGTGAGACTGACCAATCGTCCAAATGAAGTTGTCTCCAGTGGCAATCAAACCCCCTTCAATGCTTACTCAGTATTTAATTTTTATCCGCCCAATCACAGAACACAAGGTACTAATGTATTGGCGCCAGAGCAGAAAATGTTGAACTCAATGGAGTTCAACAGTCGCATGAGCTTTTTCAATTGGGCGTTTCAAAATGAAGCAACGCTGAACGATGCAGGCTGTGATGTCGCACCATTCAAAGTTGCTCAATCAATTTCTGATGAAAAACTGATGGATCTGATGAGTGAGCGTTATTTCCGTGGCACTCTTTCACCAAGCATTGGCAAAAGTCTCATCGATGCACATAAAAACTATTGGAATAGAAACCAAGGACTGTCACTCGCAGGGTCTATTTTGGACATGGCTGCAGTGACCCCCGCTTTTGGAGTTTCAAAATGATCAATCGCAGAAATTTTTTAGCACATGCGGGTGCCGTATCACTTGCGGGTATTGCATCTACGCTGGCCATTGTGAAGAACGTCCAAGCGGCTGATTACAAAGCCTTGGTCGTGGTGTTTTTATCGGGTGGTCACGACGGCAACAATGTGTTGGTGCCTTTGGATGGTGCCTACAACGACTATGCAAAGGCTCGGCCTTCATTGGCACTTCCAAAAGACAGTTTAGTCAGTTTATCGGGCACCCACATTGGCCACAAGTTTGGACTATCGCCTGCCAATAGAGCTTTTGCAGATTTATTTGAGCAAAAACGAGTGGCCGTAATTGCCAATGTCGGTGCATTGGTTCAACCCACCACCATGGCTCAGTACAAAAGTAACAGCGTCAAATTACCTCCCTTTTTGGGCTCTCACGCAGAACAAGAGCAATGGGTGCAAGGTTGGATGGGCGAAGAAGACACCAGTGGTTGGGGTGGTCGCACCATGGATGCCATGGCCAGTGACATGAAAAACTTTCAGCCCTTGGTGGCTTTGGCACGCGACTACACCGCGGTAGTAGGTCGCAGTACTTCCTTGAGTTTGGCCAACAGTGGCAGTGGTGCGCGTTGGGGTATGGCAGATCTTGCAGATCCAATGAGCGTTTCTCGTCAAAGGGTTGAATGGGCGAGCAGATTGCAGTCTGGCAATACGTATGACACTGAGTTCTCTAGGAGTCTTCGCTCCGCATACTCTGATACTGTTTTGTTTGCACAAGGCCAGAGTTTTGGTTCAGCGCCTGCTGGTAATTTTGCGGATGTGCAAATTGGTCGAGACTTGCGTTATTTAGCCCGCAACTTGGCATATGCAAAACAGTCTGGTGCACGTCGTCAAATTTACTTGGTTCAAGACGGTGGTTACGATACACACACCGATCAATTGTCAACCAGTACCAACAACCCAGGTTTAGAAATGCGAATTGGCGATGTGACCAATAGCTTGGTTGCCTTTGACAAATCGATTCAAGCTTATGGCATGAACAATGATGTCATCACAGTGGTCATGAGTGAGTTTGGTCGAACCCTCGATCCTGCTGCAGGCGCTGGTTCTGATCATGCGTGGGGCAACCATTGGTTTGCCATGGGTGGCCCTATCAAAGGCGGTGTGGTGTATGGCAGTACGTTTCCTACACTGCAAACAGGCGGGGTTGATGATGCTTCTTTATGGCAACCCTACCGGGGTCAGTGGCTCCCACAATTCTCGTCTGACCAGTTCATGGCCGACTTGGTCGGTTGGTTGGGTTTAACCCCTGCGCAAGCCTTGTCTGTGATGCCCAATTTGATCAATTTCCCGCAGAAAACCATTGGTTTCGTCTAAGTACTTTGCCGTGCATTGAAACTTCAACTAAAAACAGAATCAGGGTGCTTAAATGGCTGATACCTTTCTGACAGAAAAAGACGACACCTACGAGCACACCAAAGGCAAGGAATGGACTGCGATCCGCGCTTTGGGTGGAAATGATGTCATCGTTATTCATGGCAACGCCAAAGTTGTGGGTGGTCCAGGTAATGACACCATTACCAACGATGTGTTTGATTATCCAAGTGGCGGTGCTGCTTACTGGGATTCACCCAGTGCCATCTACATCGATTTGGAAGCGGGTTATGCGCTGGATGGGTACGGAACTCGAGATACATTGATCAACATTCGCGATATTGACACCAGCGGACAAAATGGCGATGTCATTTTGGGATCGTCCAAATCAGACAATATTTGGTTGAATGGTTTCAATTGGAAAAATCGCAAGCCTGGTTCAGCCACTTTGGATGCGCGTGGCGGCAACGACACTGTTAATTTTTACGATAGCAAGATTTCTGATTTTCAAATCAAAGTATCTGCTGATGGCCGCACTGTTCAATTGACAGGAAACAACGGGTATTCCGCAACTTTGAAAAATGTGGAAAACTTGATGTTCAAGGAAGTGTTTGCCGACAACAGTCAGATTGATCGCAAATTCAGTGTTCTCGATTTAATTGACATGACCAGCGTTGGAAGTGATCTTCTTTTGCGCGGTAACATGGGTTGGCAAACTGGAAAGTCGGGCAATGGGGTAGCGCTGTCATACAGTTTTTTGTCCCAAGCACCCGCTACAGGAGGTGAAAGTGGCGTGGGATTTTCTACTTTCTCTGATTCGCAAAAACAAATTGTGCGAGATTTATTCACCACACTGCAGAATCAAACTGGCGTTGTATTCACAGAGGTAACGGGTGATACAGGTCAGATTAGATTGGGTGTGAACCAACAGTCAAATACGCGAGCTTATTCATTTATTCCGGACGAATTTAAGAATGACGCGCGCGCTGGCGATGTGTGGATAGATCAAGAAACTTTGGCGTTGATGCGACCTGGCCAAGAAGGCTACTATGTTTTGTTGCATGAATTAGGCCATGCGCTAGGCCTGCAGCACCCCCTCAATGAATCCGATACATCTGGGGCAACAGTGTTGTTGAATGCGTTCTCAACAACCAATAACACCGTGATGTTGGATGTCAATGCTTCAACCAACGGAGGCACATGGCCTTCGTGGTTTGGAAATTTTGATCTTCAAGCTTTGCGCAACCTTTATGGTTCAAAGGCTTACGCTACAGGAAATAACAGTTACAAGTTGTCCGATACGACAGGCAGCATGCTGATCTTGGACGATGGCGGCGTAGATACCCTGGACGCATCGGGCACCAGTGTTCCAGCAAGAATTGATTTGCGTCCAGGCAAAGCAAGCTCTATTGGTCTTGATACCGATGGCACAACTCAATTTAACAATGTGTCAATTGCCGCTGGCAGTTGGATTGAAGGCGTGGTGGGAACGGTCTATGACGATGTCATCATTGGCAATGCACAAAACAATTCTGTGACTTTTTTAGGCGGCAATGACCTCGTGGATGGTGGCGCTGGGTATGATTTATTGCGAATTCGGCAGTCGGCTTCTGAGTTCAAAATTAACAAAGACACCGTCACTGGTTATTGGTACGTAGAAGCCATTAACAACACGTTTGGCAATGTTGAATTGCAAAACGTCGAGCGTATCTATTTTGAAAATACCTCAATGGCCTTGGACACTGGGCCCACTGAAAACGCCGGCATCACTGCCAAAATTTTAGGCGCGGTATTTGGCAAAGAAGCACTGACAAACAAGCAATATGTCGGTATCGGCTTGAGTTTTTTAGATGCAGGTTGGACCTATGACAATCTGGCTGGACTTGCACTAAGCGCAGCAGGCGCAAATACCAATGATCAAATTGTGAGTCTGCTTTGGAAAAACATCATTGGATTTACTGCCAGCGCTGCAGACAAAGCCCCCTATATCTCGCTGCTTCAGAATGGCATGACGCCGGGTGCTTTGGCGCACTTGGCAGCAGACTCTAGTTACAACACAAGCAATATCAACTTGGTTGGTTTGCTGCAATCCGGAATTGAATTTACGCCCAGTTGAAGTCCGAGATTTAATCTAAGTTTTGCAGAGTTTTTTGAAATTCTGCAAACCCCGCACCGCGCTCTTGTTTGGCAATGTACTTTGGAAAGTACTTGAGTTCTTTCTCAAAGCGTTTGATGTTGGCCACCCCCACGCTGTTCGTGAAATGCTCAAACATCACTTGGTCATTGGTGGAGTCGCCCACGTACACCCATTGCTCAATTTCTTCTTGTAAATCTCGGCCTGTCAGTTCTTTCAGAATCCACTGCGCGCCATGCCATTTGTTGTGATCGCCAAACCAAGCATTGATGTGGATACTGCTGATGGTGGCTGTCATGCCTTCTTGTTGTAGCAGTTGGGTCACTTGCTGTATTTGATCTTGCGACAGGTGATGAAACTCGCTGTGGTCAAACGCAATGTCTGTTTCGCGGCCGGGTGAATCTTGCGCCATGACGGTGCCGGGGATTTCTTGTAGCACGCGCTTGGCAATGCGCTGCATTTCTTGAAAATTGTGGGTGCGGGTGGCCAAGTCTTGTTGGTAGATTTTGCTGACTTGGTTTGTTTGCGCGTTGTGCAGCAAGGCCACTGCGCCGTTCTCGGCCACCATGGCGTCCACTGGCCAAGCTGAAACAAAGGGGATGCTCCAGCCCACAGGCCTGCCCGTGATGGGAATGACCATGAAGCCTTGGGCTTTTAAATTGTGCAGTGCCTGAAGCGCATCGGGTGTGATGGCGCCATCGGTGGTGAGCGTGTCGTCAATGTCGGTGAACACGCCCACGATGTTGGCGCGGGCGCTAATAGGCCAAGATGTGAGTGGTTTCATGTCGGTCAAAGAAGTGGACATCTGATCATATGCAAGCATTTGTGGGTTGCTTTCTTCGTACTTTACGAATAAAGTAGTTTTAATCACTACTTAATTGAATATGAAAACCATTTCGGCAGCAGATGCCAACCGTTATTTTTCAAGTCTCTTGCGCGATGTTGCCACGGGTGAGGTGGTGACCGTGGTGTCTAGGGGCAAGCCAGTCGCAGTCATTACGGCGGCCACACAAGAGGACGCTTATAAAGTGCGCGCCCACAAGCGTCTTGTAGAAAGACTCCAAAGTCAGCCTTCAAGTGGCGCCAGAAATTGGACACGTGACGAACTTTATGAGGGCTAAGCCATGCGGGTGGCTTTGGATACAAAGGTTTATGCAGAAGGCTTTGGCGATGATGTTCGTTGCCAATTGGCAGGCAATTTATTTGCACGGCTTAAGCCAACGGACTCAATCGTGGCGGTGCAAGTCTTGGGCGAGTTGTCACCGTTGTCAATCCATTTGAAACCAAAGCCAAGCCCTACAAGCTTTTGGCTTCGGCCTTGTAATTAGCCAGCAGATCCCAACGCCAGTCCAGCGTGCTCACGCAGCGGATGAAAGTGAATTTTCGGAAAGCGCTCTTGCGCCAGACGTACGTCATATGGTGATGTGCACAGGTAAGCCAAAGTGTCTGCCGCATCCAAGGCCATGCGCTGTGGATACGCGTTCAAAAACTCTCTGAGTTCTGCAGGCGTATCAGCGGTAATCCAACGCGCACCGGTGTACTGGCAACCTTCCAGACGCACATCGCAATCGTATTCAGCTTTGAGGCGGTGCTGCACCACTTCAAACTGCAACTGACCTACAGCGCCTAACAACATCGGGCCGCCCACTTCAGGTTTGAACACCTGAATGGCGCCTTCTTCTCCCAGTTGATCGAGGCCTGCTTGGAGTTGTTTGGTTCTGAGGGGGTTCTTCAAGATGACGGTCATGAAGAGTTCTGGTGCGAAGAAAGGCAGGCCGGTGAACAGCAGATTAGCGCCGTCGGTAATGGTGTCGCCCAGCTGCACGCCACCATGGGTTGTGAAGCCAATGATGTCGCCTGCATAAGCTTCGTCCACGGCTTCGCGTCTTTGGCTCAAGAACGTCACGACGCTGGTGGGGCGCAGTTCTTTGCCTGTGCGTTGCACTTTGAGTTTCATGCCGGGTGTGTATTTGCCCGAGGCCATGCGCACAAACGCAATGCGATCGCGGTGGGAGGGGTCCATGTTGGCTTGCACTTTGAACACTACGCCGGCAAAGGCGGCGTCTTCGGGCTGTACTTCTTTGATGACGGGCTGCTTGTTCACAATGAGTGAACTGGTGCGCGGCTTGGGTGAGGGCGCCAAGTCGACCAAGGCGTCAAGCACTTCCATCACACCGAAGTTGTTGACACCGGAGCCGAAGAACACGGGGGTTTGTTTGCCCGCTAAAAAAGCCTCTTTGTCAAATGAAGGTGAGGCGCCTGTGGCCAGTTCCATGCTCTCGAGCGCTGTGGCAAATTCGGCGCCAAAGCGAGCGTGCAATGCGGCTTCTTCCGTCAGTGGCATGGCCTCGAAGTCTTGCGGCAAGCGCTCGCTGCCCGACTCAAACACGGTCATTGCTAGGGTACGCAAGTTGATGATGCCGCCAAACGATTTGCCTTGGCCCACGGGCCAGGTCATGGGCACGCAGGGCATGCCCAGCTCGCGCTCCACTTCGTCCAAGATGTCCAGGGGATCGCGCACTTCGCGGTCCATCTTGTTCACAAAGGTGATGATGGGCGTATCGCGCTGGCGGCAGACTTCAATGAGTCTGCGGGTTTGCGCTTCCACACCATTGGCGGCGTCAATGACCATGAGGGCGGAGTCTACGGCTGTTAAAACGCGGTAAGTGTCTTCGCTGAAGTCTTTGTGGCCGGGTGTGTCGAGCAGGTTAATGACGTGGTCGCGGTACAACATCTGCATGACCGACGAGGCCACCGAAATGCCGCGCTGCTTTTCAATTTCCATCCAGTCCGAGGTGGCGTGGCGGGAGGCCTTGCGGGCCTTGACCGAGCCGGCAATTTGAATGGCTCCCGAGAACAGCAAGAGCTTCTCGGTGAGCGTGGTTTTACCCGCGTCAGGGTGAGAAATGATGGCGAACGTCCGGCGGCGCCGGGTTTCTTGGGCGTAAGTCAATGTGGCTCCAGGGGGAATTTGGGTGTCTGGCATTAAATCCAGAGAAGCCACTAGTATAATTTGCCCCATTCCGAGGAGCGTTGCAGCGGCCCACACTTTAACAAGTGGCGAGGACGTGAGGCTCGGAACCCTACATTGCAACGACGCTCATCCACTTTTCAGCGGGATGAGCCCTTTTTAAATGAGCTTCCTTCTGAGATGTGGTTTCAAACTTTAATTTGGAGCACACCATGAACGCACGTTTAAACACCCCTGTCAACGCCGATTGCGCCATTGCCGATATCGGCTTGGCCGATTGGGGTCGCAAAGAAATCAAAATTGCGGAGACAGAAATGCCCGGCCTGATGGCCATTCGCAAAGAATTTGCCGCTGCACAGCCTCTGAAGGGTGCCCGCGTGACAGGTTCATTGCACATGACCATTCAAACAGCCGTGCTGATCGAAACCCTGCAAGCTTTGGGCGCCCAAGTACGCTGGGCATCTTGCAACATTTACTCCACCCAAGACCACGCTGCGGCGGCCATTGCGGCTTCTGGCACACCTGTGTTTGCAGTGAAGGGCGAGAACCTGACCGAGTACTGGGACTACACCCACCGCATCTTTGACTTCGGCACCAAGGGCACTGAAGGCGAAGGCCCCAACATGATTTTGGACGACGGCGGCGACGCGACGCTCCTGATGCACTTGGGCAAGCGCGCTGAAACAGATCCTTCTTTGTTGGAAAACCCAGGCTCTGAAGA
>Ga0214921_10002790_pt1 | contig 27749 bp, 56 predicted proteins | sample LL1505_MetaG_FD_177992 | JGI IMG/M metagenome (GOLD analysis project Ga0214921, IMG submission 177992) | Freshwater microbial communities from Lake Lanier, Atlanta, Georgia, United States - LL-1505 | ecosystem: Environmental > Aquatic > Freshwater > Lake | place: USA: Georgia | collected... | reverse complement strand
CGTCCGCTGCGTCACCCATTTTTCGTTTTTTGACATTTATAAATTTCTGATTATAATTCGCTTTTTCATTTTCCTTAACTTTTCTCACTTTCCCTCGTTTCTCCCCTCCCTTCACATTTACGATATTTTGTAAACAACAAAAATGCAAGTCGGGGGGAAAGGCCATGCTATAATGATATTTAACTCAAGGAGTTCATGATGAACCTAAGATCATTTACTTTTCTTTTTTCCCTTCTCTTTTTTCTCTCTGCTAATTTATATTCAGTTACCCCTGCACCCGTTCTTCCTCTTCCTCAAACAACAATCACACTTGTTTCTATAAAAAATTTCTCTCCACAAGAACTATCAAGAATAAAAAACATAATCGCTAATCTTCCTAGAGTTATAAACTCAAATGACTTCAGAGTTTTTGTAAAAGAAAACAAAATAGACAACACTTACAAGTTTGAAGAGAACAACAACAACACGAACGAAAAAATCTACAATCATATTATTTCTGGAGCAGAAAAACTTTCTCCTGCTGTAGATAACAACTGGCAACTCACCCTCAACAAACGCTGGCTCTTTTCTCGATCCATTAATGCTTACACCTATGACTATACACCTGAGATAACATTTAATTCTCGTTATTTTAAATCTGTAGACGATGCTTCAATAGCGGGAACTATATGTCATGAGTATATTCACAAGCTAGGCTACAAACACGATTCACCCAACCAACAAAAACAACAAAATTCTGTACCTTATAGCGTAGGTCAAATGTGTTCATATCTCTATGAACTGTACTTTCCTATTCCTTCACACCAATTTAACCCTTCCTTAAAGATGGTCAAAGAAGAGTGCGGTTTAATTTGTAGGTTTAAAAGCTTATTCAATGTCGATAATTGAAGATATAAAACTCCTTAAGGCGCATTATCAGAATAAACTTAACTGGTATCATGCTGGAATAGATCGCCTTGAGAGTGATATTCAATTCATGTGGAATGAATACTTCCTAAAATCTAGGTCATCCTTTACCCAAATGCACCTTCAAGAGCTTGAAAAGAACTTCTCTATTCTCCGTACGGCCATAGAATATTTTAAACAGAGAATAGAATCCCTAGAAAAAAGACTAGCTGAGCTAGAAAAGCAAGAGTACGCTATAATTAACAAAGGTGAAGGGCCAGTAAATTAGGGGGATTTATGAACAATGAAGTATTAGGACAATTAATAGCTAACGGAATAGTTACAACTGCATTACTTTCAAATGAGTTATGTATTCAGACTAAGGGAGAGTATTTGATTCCTGAATCAGATTATCTTCATTACGTTAAAGATTTCCAGCATACACTTGCTAGAAAGATCGTGCCTGTTTCTTCGCTCGAAGGAATGAGAGAAGAGGCGTCAAAATATATTTCCGAACTTATCACAAAGCTAAAAGGAAATGAAGATGGAACAGATTCAGGAACAGCATCGACGAATGGGGAGAACCTCGAAATATTCCCAGATGGCGCAAAACAGAATCCATGAATTAAATTTTAAGAAAAAGAAATTACTAGAAGGAAACCTGTCGCAAACTAGCTCACATTGGAAGAGAGTTATTGATTCCAAGGTTGAATGGCTGGATGGCCTAATAGCTGTCAACAAGGCGTTATATGAGCAATTTTCAAAGCTGGAAAATCAATAATTCAATTACGACAATAATTGAAGGCTCAAAAAAGTTTAGGTGGCACTACCCAGACGTTCACGAAAAAGCTTTGCTTCTCATGATAACAACCATTAAGGGAGCACAAAGAGTTAATATAACGAGATTAAACAACCTAGACAGGTTCATCACTAACTATCATATATTCTTTAAATATCTTGCCCTTAACTTTATTCATTATGCCGACAAATCAAGAATTACAAATAGAAAGATAGAGCTAAGTGACTTATCATTACCATCTATAGAAAGTATATTCGTGATTGCTAGAGACACTTTAATGAATGAAATAAAGTCCACTCTAAGCGAAGCTCATTATGTGACTTATCAAAATGTTCTTAAGAATGTGGGTTCTGACGCAAAATTTTATTGTTTTATGTTTTTATTTCTTGCCAATGACAAAAATATTATAAATGATTTAATAGAGGAATATTATCTCATAAAAGAGATAGACGCTTTTAAGAATATAAAAGAGTAGAACATCAAGGAGAATAGATTGAAAAACTTAATGAGTGCCATAGACGATGGCGACAACATTCTAATAACTGGCGGTGCTGGTGTTGGAAAGACTTATCACACGAACCTTATCATAGACAAGTTAAAAGCTAAAAATTTAAAATTCGCTGTCTGCGCTATGACAGGATTAGCATCACAGCATTTAAACTTTGGAATTACCTTACATAGATTTCTTCAATCTGGTGGAGCAACATCAGCTTCAGAAATTGATTCCTTACTTGATAACAAATTCTTTATTGAGAACCTACATACTATCTGTCATGTATCAGCGATCATTATTGATGAAGTTTCCATGATGAGGCCAGACTATTTAGAGTTAATGGATTTAATTCTAAAAGAAGCAAGAATGATAAGAAACATTCAGCTAAAAAAATTATTTGATCCAAACGAATTAAAACCTTTTGGCGGCTATCAAATCATTATGGTGGGAGACTTTTGTCAGCTTCCACCAGTGGTTAAGAAAACAGAGAAAGTTCCTTGTAAGTGGATATTTCAGCACAAGTTATTCCTTGATGCACAATTCAGAGTTTACAATTTAACTGAAACGAAAAGAACCTCTGATCCATTATTTGCTGACACATTAAACAAAATAAGAGTCGGTTATTTTGACGCTGAATCAGCAACACTTCTCTCTAAAAGAAAAGATGCTCCTCTTGATTCTGAGGGTATTGTTCTTATGTCCAGAGTGTCAGGGGTTGATTTTTACAACAGTCAAAGACTAAAGGGACAATCGGGGGAAGAAGTAAAGCTACAAGGAATAATATCTATTAGAGAAGAACATAAAGAAAACGAAAAGCTAGTAAAAAAGCTCTATCACACGATACTAAAAGAATCAGGTCTGGATAAAGAGATAACCTTAAAGATAGGATGCAAGGTCATGATCCTATCAAACAATAATGTTATGAACTTTTCAAACGGTAGTCAGGGTACACTTTTAGGGACAAGATTTATTGATGAGTTAAATAATACTTTCAAATCAAAATCAGGCCTTGAATATGATCTTGATTTTAAGTTCTTTGGAGAGTGCCTTCATGTTCTCCTAGATACTGGTGAAGATGTTTTAGTTCCAAGAAAGCCTTTTTATATCTACAGTAATCAATTTGATGAGAATGGTAGAAGGATAATAGACTTAACTTATTATCAGTACCCAATCACTCTTGGCTATGCTGTTTCAATCCACAAGAGCCAAGGAATGAGCTTAGACAACATGATTCTTGATTGTGCCAACATTTTTGCTGAGGGCCAATTCTATGTGGGAATCTCAAGAGCAAGATCACTTCAAGGTTTAAGCATATTAAACTTTAATCCATACTTTATTAGGGCCGATCAAGAGGCAGTAAATTTTTATCTTAACATTTCAGGAAGTGAACAAGGGATGGTTTATGGAAGAGATTAATCAGTATTCGTGCGACGAAATATTTTTCTCAAGACGAGAAGAAATATTAAATCTAAGATCATTAAAATATCAGTATGATGAATTTATTAGTGACTTAGAATATTTTTTCAATGAACAGGTAAAAGACAATGACATTGAGTTATTTAAAGGTGAAATATTTGAACTATCTGACGTGGCAGAAGATTTCTTCTTCCCCTTCAGAGTACAAGACAAAAAACTAAAATTTGTGGAGAATGAATCATGGAGAACTTTAATTATGGCATCACTACTTCTTTCAAGAATACACCATCGAGAAATGAGATGAATAGAAACTACAACACAGAAGATTATAGCAATTTTGAAAAGAAACACGCTGACGACTATAGGACTCCTAAATGGCTTATTACTTTTATAAAATCTAAATACAATATCACTACTGATATTGCTTGTGATTCTACCAATGCCATTACGCCAGACTCTCCACTATACGATAGAGGCTTTGATGCTCTTGAAGAGTCTTGGGGTCAGTTCAAAGGTGCTAAATACTGCTTTCCTCCTTTCTCCAAGCCTAACTTTTCTTACTTCCTAGCTAAGGCCCATAATGAGTGGATGAAAGGCGAAACAACGGCATTTCTCGCACCACTTAAAACGATTTCTGTTTCCTACTTTCAAAACATTAAATGTCCTGTTATTGACATTATTTACCCAAGAGTAAATTTTATCTTTAATGGAAAAGAAGTCTCTTATCCAGACTCAGTTTGTGTCCTTCACTATGATGCAAGCATAGCAACCTTTACCACACCAAAAGTAAACTTTGTGGACGTAGGACTTTATAACCGTGAGCGACATTAGTTATTCTTTGGGCCTAGGTGGGATATTTAACACTTCGGCCTACACATACGAATTTATGTCACCTAGAAATAGGTTATTACCTTCTCTTCACTTAATCGTAGGAAGGGACTTTAAATATGTCTTTAAGAGGGTATTTGTCTCTAAAACAAACCTATCCGAACAAAAAGAAACCAAGTATCAAAACCATGCCATGTATCCAGTGGTTTTTGATTCATTGTCTAAGTTTGTTATTTACGAATACAGGAACTTTGCAGGCGAAACATACGGCGAAGTCAAAAGTGGATACTTTGTTATCTTGAGAGATTGCGTCAAGGAAGTAGAGAAAAATGATGTTCTTTACTGGTGCGGAACCGATAAAGACAAAGAGCGATTAAAGGGTACTGGAAGACCGTATTTTGCTAAGTAAAAATTATTTTAGAATTTATAGACTTTTAGCAATAACAATAGTGATAATTAATTTATGACAAGATACGAAAAACTATTAGATAGTGAACTTGATAATCTGCTGGTGCTGAATTTTCACCCAAGTAGAAAAGAAAGAATTAACTTTAACGACTATACAGTTTTTTCTGAACTCATCATAAAAAAGATTAAGTCCTATATGATAGGAGATGACTTTGGGGATAATATTTTATTTTTCTTATCTGTCTCTACTAAGCCTTCAAAAAATAAGAAGGAACAAAAAACTGGTGAATTAATATTCATGGCACTTGATTGTGATATGAGAATTTATAAAATGGCCGCACTAAAAACTTTTGACGAGAACAAGGAGTTAATTAGGTTATGATGATGGGATTAATTATTAAAGATTTATCAAACAAGCTTTCATCACATATTGATGAAAAGGGAGGCTTTGTCACGGTAGATGCCAAGTGGGTTAATAATTGGCTCTCAGAAAAGAGTGCTGACTTTGCAGTTTCCATTGTTGATAAAGAAGGCAAGGAGATAAAAGATGCAACTGTCCTCATTAAGAAAAAGGGATGAATTAAAAAAGCTTTATTCTATTGTTGCATACTTGTCATCTGTTAATGACGGAGAGTTCAACAACTTAATAAGATCATCAATGATTCTTTTTAATAAGTATGGAATTGATAAGCTTCAAGAACTTGCTTCAGGAAATGTTATAGACTTAAATGAATATAGAAAATCTAAGGAGAGATTATGAGTAAAAAGAAAGTGGCCAGAAAAGGCTCGGCATTAAAGAGGCCTGTAAAAATTTCTACTAAGCTAGAGGGTGTTATCGGTAGAGGCCCTATGGCGAGAGCAGATGTAGTTAAAAAAATATGGAACTACATTAAGAAGAAAAATCTTCAGCATCCTAAAAATGCAAGATGTATTATTCTTGATGCAAAACTAAAAACAATTCTAAAGCCATCTAAATCAGTCATCAAATTTGGAAAGCAGACAGTTAAGTGTCCTGCTGGAACAATTTTTATGACCGACATGACCAAGCAACTAAACAAGCACATAGAGTCAAAATCAGTAAAAGTAAATCCGTCAAAAGCTTCAAGTTATGATTATGACGAAGAAGAGTATGATGATGAGTATGATTACGCATCGAATCCTGACTACGAATATGAAGAAGATGAGTATGAAGAAGACGAATATGAAGAAGATGAAGAAGATGAAGATGAAGATTATTAGTATTGACTAGATATTAATAGAGGCCGTTATACTAATACCCAGAAAAATAAAAATTCTGGGTATTAGTGAATAGAATAGAGAGTGGGTAAAAAAGATGAGTCAATTTCAGGTTTTGTTATTTGGATTCAAAGGTAAAGACAGCAACGTAAAACTGGTCAGAATCCCTAAGAGTGAAATCTCCAAAGCATCAGCTTTTATGTTGATGTTCAAAAAATCCTCTAAAGATAAATTTGAAAAGTTATTTGATTCTCCCATACTTTTTCCGATCAATATAAAATCCGCTAAAAGTAAAAATGAATACATTGATTCAGAAATTCTTTTTCAAGAGCTAGAACTAACTTACGAAGAAGAGATTGTTCCTATTATTGAGAAAGCAATTAAGAAGAAGACTTCCCAGAGGGTAACAAAGAAGGCCGTAAAGAAGGCGGCAAAAAAAGCCTCCAAGAAAGTTGCAAAGAAAGTATCAAAGAAAGTATCTAAAAAAGTATCAAAGAAAGTATCTAAAAAGCCTATTCCTGAAGAACCGAAGAAAGTCATAAAAGCAAAGAAACCCAAAAAGAAAGAAATAGCGGTTATCCTCGAAGCTGAAGAGGAAGTAAAACTTCCAGAACTTCCAAAGCCTCCTAGAGTTGTTCTAACCAAGAAACAATTTAAGGCCCAAATGTCTCGGATACTTTTTGATGAGATGGAAGCAGGAAACTTAAAGTGGGGAATGAGAAGGATAGATAACTTCATTGAAAAATTATGGGGATCATATTCACACGCACCACACCTTATTGCGAGTGAAGAGTTTAGAAGAAGTTTAGTTTCTAAAGAAGTAAAGAGAGCAAAATCAAAAAGAGAAAGAGACAAGAGAAAGGCAGAGAATGAGGCCTATAGAAAATCACTTGAAGAAAAAGATATTACAATCACATCTGAATCTGGAAAAGAAGTGAGTGTTTCCTTCAAAGAAATATTCAATGCTGAAAACATGAGAAGTAAAGAGGATACAACTTTTCCTGCTTTTGAAAACGGAAGAATCATTGAGAAGGATAGACAGGTTGGTATCGCCCAAGTGAGGGTTGATTACACTGAATCAATGACAGTGGACAAGACAGACTTTAAGAAAGGTAAAGTCATGACCAATGAGATTTTCTCAAAGGTCAGATATGATGTTGAGAAGACATTTAATGATGCTGTAAAGAAAGGACTATTCAGGCCTGGCGACGATCCAGAATACATGGTGAGAATCATTGTTCCTATTATTGATAAGAACGGCAATATCCCGTCTAGCTATGTAAGAACTATTGGAGAAGACAAGAAGGGAGGATTTGGGTACTCCTCTACACGCATGAAGATTAAGAGTAAGAAGGATTTAAAAATATTATTAGATGACTTATTCGGAGAAATTATTCCTGACATTGAAAAGTACGTTAAATTAAATAACGGACTTGGCTTTATGGTATCAGGCTTTACAATAGAACGATTAATCAATTAACAATTAAAAAAGAATAGAAGGGAGATTATGCACAAGTACAAAAAGAATAGACCTGAGAACGTATGGACAAAATACTCTGAGAAATATAAACCGATCCTTCTTAGACCATTCGAGAAGGGATCGGCAAAGAACAGAACCGAGACACCCAAGTTTGCTACCATTGATATTGAGACTCAGGATTGGGTTAATTACGTTTGTGGTGAAGTTTACTGGAAAGATAAACTTAATAATGAACATTCATTCGAGACACCAGACATTCATGCTCTCATGATGAAATGTTTTGAAATAGCAAAGAATTATGAGGTCACAAATTTTGTTGCTCACTATGGAGGAAAGTTTGATTTTCTTTTCTTCCTAAGAGATTTACTTCTTTGTCACTATGTAGAGGTAAGAGACATAATCCCGAGAGGATCATCAATTCTCTGTTTCGATGCCCTTCTTCATCCGTCATCTAAACACTCCATAGCACTAGACAAACCTTTAAAGATAACATTTCGTGATTCTGCGGCACTACTCCCGTTTTCGTTAGGAAGTCTCACTAAGTCATTTAACGTGGAGACTTTAAAAGGCGAGATGGACTTTTTATTTATTGAAAAAATTTACAACGAAAAAAATTATGTCCCAGATATTTTAAAAGACAAAAGATGCGTTTTATTTTTTAGAAACAAACAAATCTTTAAGCTATCAAAAGACAGCAACAGAAGGATACGAGAGCTTAGGTATTGGAACCTAGAAAGAAATCCTCTCTTTCCATACAGAGGAAGGACAAAAAGACTTGCGCCTTATATTATAAACAATGATTGGTTTGAAGAAGTTACTTATCCCATTTTTAATAAGCACGATCTTCTCACCTATCTTCACCATGACTGTAAAAGCCTTCACCAGTGTATTGATGCCTTCTTTAATGCCTCACTTATTAATCAAGCAGTAAAGAAATGGACTACCGCCTCTCAGGCCGTAGAGGTGTTTAGATTGTTTCTAAAGATTCCACTCTACTCACTTCCTGATGATGACAATTTTTACTTTGAAGGAAATGTGGATGCTTTTGTGAGGCAATCATACTTTGGTGGAAGAACAGAAATCTTTAAACCGATCTTTGATGCTGACCTAGGGCATGGAGAATCACTTTCGTATTATGACGTAAACAGTCTCTACCCTTTCACTATGGCCAATAATAAATTTGGCAATAGATTCATTGGATGGCTTGAGGGTGAAGAAGATTATAAAAAATATGAAATGGCGATTTGGCATTGTAAAGTAAGAGTCCCAGAGACTATGTACATTCCTCCACTTCCAATCAAGAAAGACGAGAGATTAATTTTTCCTACAGGTGTATTTAAGGGCTATTGGTGCAAGCCTGAACTTGAGTACGCAAAATCTCTTGGCTGTGAAATCATTGAATACTATGAAGGTGTAGCGTTTACGAGTGCAGGATACTTATTCAAAGAATTTATTGATACGGTTTATGATATGAGACTTAAGGCCAAAGAGAAAAAAGATAATGTCACCCAGATGACCATGAAGCTTGTGATGAACTCTTGCTACGGAAGAATGGGAATTAATAAACTTCGCTCAAAGATTGTTCTTGATGATGGAACAAAGGCGAACATTAGAATCATATCCGAGATTGATTCAAACAAGGGTCTTATAAGATTTGCTGAGACAGAGGAGAGGTCACGCAATATGTTCTCAAATCCAGCGATAGCAAGTTTCGTTACGGCATACGCTAGGATTCATCTTCATAAGCAACTTATCGAGGCAGGAGAGAAGAACGTCTACTATTGTGATACAGATAGCGTATTCACCAGAAGCGAGATGAAGACAGGTAAAGAGCTTGGGGCCATGAAGCTTGAGTATAAGTGCAAGTCAGCTTGTTTTGTTCTTCCTAAGACTTATGTGAACGAGGACATTATTGAAGAGGATGGAACAGAGAAGCCTATAAAGCTTACAATGAAGGGCTTTGACTACAAGCACATAAGGAACGCCTTTACCTTTACTGATTTTGTTGAGTATTTGACGGGTGATCTTGGAAACATCTCAGTGACAGAGAAGCCTAAGTTCTGCACGTTCAAATCTGCCCTAAAGATGGGTAAATTCGTGACTTTAAAGAATGAGCCTACTATCAAGAAGGAAGTGGATCAATGGAGGGAGGATGAGCATTTAAAGCGTACAGGGAAGCGCAAAAAGTACGTCAAGGAAGAATATAAGATTTCGGTTAAAATGCTTCAGGGGTACTATAACAAAAGAAAGATCGCTAAGGGCGGTTTTGACACATATCCGATCAAAATGATGGAATAGACCACACAGGAGGGTTTTATGTTAAAAGGTTTTTTATTGCTTCTAACGGTGTTTGTTTTATTTATGACGAGTGTTCGTGCTGATGTGATTGTGTCCACAGACGTTTTGGGACTCTTTGAAATCTTTGGCCAGGTATCAGAGCTTTTTTCTGATTCAAAGGGCCTAAGCTATCAGTACAAGATTGCTACGGCATTATTTTTAATTGTGGGTATCTTTAAGAACTCTATGATGAAGCCATTATGGGATAAGCTTGGAAAGTTTAAGCCTTTGGTTGCCCCACTTTTATCACTTATTGCTTTCTTGTTCATGGTTCAGCCGTTTACCTTTAGTACATTCGTTGCGGCCATAACAACGGGTGCGGCGGCAGGATATTTTTCTCAAGTCTTGGATGCTTTAAAGACATTTCCAAAAATTGGATATGTGGCGGCGGTCATTTCAGATGTGGTGGGAAAAGTATTTAAGAAGCCACAGGTTTAATTATTTAAAATTAAAAGGGCCAGAATTTACTGGCCCAAATTGTAACGGCAGGAAGTAGAATGGTTGATATGTTGGAGCAATATAAACATCATTCGACTTTATTCGTGATTGATCTCTTTCCTCGTCTTCATAAGAATCAGGATGGCCATAACTGGCATCAGAATAGTCATAAACGTGAATAGTATCTGAAAGATAAACTTCGGCATAATCATAAACATTATAATCATCACCATTATATTTATCACATTCATAAGTTTCATCTTGTCCTCTACAGATTATGGTTTCCATGGCGGTGGTATAGTTCATAGTCATCATGACAATTAAAAGAACTCTCATCTATTTTATTATGAGATATTTTTAAACTTTTTGCTGAACTTTTATTTAATATTTTAAGCTCTTTCATGATTGATATTTGCACATACAAGAAGACGATTCCGCACAGGATATAAACTATCTGAAATGCCAGATAGAGTTTTCCGCCTGAAGTTAATCCTGATAGATACTGACTTATAAAGTTCATAATTAATCCAATGATGACCATGCGGCCTGATGTTGTGGTTTTCCGCAATCAAAACAAAACTTTCTTCTTTTACTATGAACCCTGTCGCACTCGCCACATATCCATTCGCCGTACTTTGTTTTGTACTGGCCCACAAGGGTACGAGCGACAAGTTTCTTTTTACTGTAGCAAGGTGAACACATCTTGGGCCTGTACTCTTTTGGAGGGCCTAACTTACCTTTACAGTAATTACATTCTAAATCTTGTGTTTTTGATTCATGAAGGGGAAGCGAATATTCTTTATGGTCATCCATGGTACTCTCTCTTTTCCATAAAAATACTTTCTTAATTGTATCCCAAAAAAGATCCCAAGAATAAAGACTTTAAAAAATTCAAGTTCAGCGTCTAACATTTCTATTCTCCTGATTAATAAATCAATATAAATATCAGACCAGTTCAGTAATCAAATGTCAATTCTGTTACTTTGATGGAAGTTCTTGATTTCTATGAATTTTTCTATTTTGATGGATATATCTTCTATTCTTTCTTTGTCCTCAAACGTGCATCGAAACTTGGCGAGCTTACAAAGCTTCTCAATAGCACTCTTCCACTCTTTGTAGTTTTCGGCACGGGTACAGATCATTCCAAATCTTTCCTTGTCCCATTCATTCTTAGGTATGTCTCGATAGTTATCGTTATTAGTATTAAAGCAAGATGCCCCATACTCTCCAAGATCACCGCACCATTCTGAATTTTTTATTTTGACTCTGGCGCAGTTACTTACGAGAAAACTTAATAAGATCGCCAAGGCGAGATTTAGCTTCTTTGAGTGCTTCATTCTTTTCCTCCTCGGATTTGGCGTCTTCTAAATTCTTGAGTGCTTTATTATACTCTTCTAGTTTCTTTTCATTTTCTTCATCTATGGCATTAAACTGTAAATGCAAGATTCCTTCGGCTTCTATCCTTGAAAGGAGGCGATCAACAAAGAAGTTAAAGAGTTGATTAACTACAGGCAAGGCAAGAAAGGGAAATTCAATCATAGCAATCTTTATGATATATTCTTTAATCATTTGAATGGAGAGAGATAGGATTTTTTCATTCATATATCGTGCGGCCCATAATGCATTTTTGGAACACGCATAAATTTGTACTTGCCAACTATTTCAACCGATTCAGGAATTTTTATTTTAGTAGAAACGAATAAATCTCCCCCTATAAATAAGTCAGGAGGTAATTGTTCAACATCAGTTCCTATCAAGTTCAAATTTTCTTTAATTTTTAAATTCTTCGGAAGTTTTTTTATTTTGGAATGTGTTAAGTATAAATTGCCATTAACAGTAAAGTTATCTGGTAGATGTTCAATATCAGAACTAGACAGGTCTATATCTTTTTCAACATATAAATTGTCTGGTAATTTTTTAATGCTAGTTTGACTTAAATCAAGACCTCCATTGACAGTTAAATTTTCTGGTAATTCTTTAATGCTAGAGCGACTTAAATCAAGAACTCCATCGACGGTTAAATTCTTAGGCAACTTGATGTCTAATGATGGATTAAACCATAAGTCTTGATAATAATAAAAGTCGATATAATTTTCAAAATCTTCTACTCTGACATATTCATCAATAAGAATATCCATATAGCCATAACTTCCTGAAATAGTTGATTTATAATTTTGGTTCATGATTTCCTCACTTTTCTTAAAGTGTCCAAAAACGTGAATCCTTCCAAGATTTGCATAGGCCTCATCTGGAATGTCGTATTCTTTTTCTTCAAGCCAATTGAGTAGAATATCTTGATATTTTTTAACTACAGGTTTGTTCTCTTTACCTTGAACCTGAATTACAGTAGGTATAGATTTTTCAGGGATACTATTTTCCAACTTATCATAAACACGAAAACCTTCAGATTCATCTATTTGAATCGTTGCATGAGGCATCAGTTTCTTATCTCTAAGTGATAAGATAGTTTCTGATTCATATTCATTGCCACCGACACAATGGCCCATGGCCACACCTTCCCAATCTTTGGCCTTATCATCCATAAGTTGAACGATGGAATAGCCATCGTCCAACTCATCAATAAGTTTAATTTCGCCCATATCTCCATAAGAGGCACTTGATCCATACCTTGCCATTCTGGCCTCAAATTTTCTTCTCTTATTTGCCATGGCCTTATCCCAAGCGTCCACTTTGGCAAGCACTTCTATCGCTGATCCAAGCTTGGGTTTTTTCTCAAGAATGAAATCAAGCGTGTGGTAATACTCTTCTTTTAGCTTGCTTGAAATCTTTGCCTTTCTTAGCGATCCACTGGCCAGCGCAGTCTTCATCCAATCTGGGGAATCCTTGGGAATCTTTTTTACTTCTTCACTAGGGACGACATTAATCAAGTGCTTTCTAAAGGTAGAGTTAAGCCAACTTATAACGTCTTTATTAGTTACGTTTTTGTCTTTGATTCCTTTAGCTATAAAGTCTTCAACATCTTTTACGTTTATTAAATTTTGAGGGTTAGATTTTATTTTCATTCTTAACCTTTCTGTGACTACTAGGAATAGTGATCTCTTTCTTCTTACCTACAGGCTTCTTCTTAAGCTTTCTCTTCTCAAGTGCTTCTTCCAATCTTTTTTGATTAGGATGCTTTATAGGTAACTTAGTCATAGTTCAATCTTATCTATAAAGTAAGATGACTCTTTTATAATATCCATGGCATCAGAGTGAATATCTCTCATAAGTAAATCAATGGACATAAGCTCCTGGCCTGGGGCATCGGTTGGTTTCATGCCTTGGTAAATTTCTTTAGTTAATGATTTTATTAAATTCTCATGACTAGCTTTTTCAAACTTACTCATAAAGAGTCTCATGAAGTTTACAAAATCAATTGTAAGAACAGTTTGATTCTCAGTAAAAAATGAAGTGGTAAAATGTTTTCTTCGTGCTTCATATATCCCGTTATAAAAATCAAAATCATCTTGAACGGGAGCATAGGCCCTACTCTCACGATAAATCTTTTTCATGAATGTATGAAATCTTTTCATAACTGATTGCTTGAAAGAATTTATCACAAGTGCCCTTATTGGGCCTCTATCAAGATTAGCATGAATGAATTTAAAAATGATGAGGCTTTTAGCTTCACTAAAAAACACTCCCTGACACCAGAGGATATTTTTCTTAGCTAGTAGGCATTCATTTTTATTCTTATTGCCTTTCAATGTTTCATAACTTGATACGATAGAGTTAAAAGCATCGAGCATTACTTGATTAAGATTAGAAAGTCTTGGGTTTGATTTCTTAGAGACTCCTGCTTTTTTAAGCGCAATAGCTACGGCCTGTTTTTGTGAGCGACCTTCTTTCATAAGTCTGGATATATTTTTAGAAATAATTTTTTGTGATTTTCCTGTTTTAAGTGGATTTGTCTTGGTGGAAAACTCAATCATTCTTTCAAACTCATCTAGTTCGTCCGTATCCACATCATCTTCATCTTCACCATCCAGAAGCTCCTCAAAGGCCAGCAATTCTTTTTCAAGATTACTGCCTTTTCTCACTTTTGGATTTGATTTTATAACATCGTCAAAATATTCAATTAAATTTTCATATTGATCTAATTCATTAATTAGATTGTCTCTTTCGGACTTATCTAATAATTCCTCAAACCATTCAAGCCTTTTTTCAAAGTCAGAATCTTTCTCAACTTGGGGGTTTGGTTTAGTAGGAGTAATTTTTCCTCCATCAGGTCTTCTGGGTGTAATAACTCGGTCAAGTATCAGACTCATTCTATAGGCAATATACTCTCTAGTTTTCAGTGACTTTGAATATTCAAATAATTTAGACAAATTAAAGAGATCAAACTCTCCTCTACTTCTATTAAGAAGCATTTTCTCCCACTTGCCTCCCTCATCATCGGCATCTATAAATAGCTTATCCTGTTGAGAAAGATGCTGAGTCTTGGTTGGGTTTGATTTCTTTTTAACGGGATTTTTCACAGTATTTATTGCTTTAAAGAAATGATCGAAATTACTCTTTCTCATAATATATCCTTGTCTAAATCAGTCACCATCTATCGTCACTCGAACTAATTATAAATTATATCGTTGATTAAACAAATCATGGTATATTTATTTGAATGAAGATCATGGGCCTCTCACCATTCGCATTTCTGGCATCCATAACCGCTTTATCAGTGGTGGGATATTATTCTAATCCTACAAGGAATATAAAAGTTAAATCTAATCCTCGGCCAGGTGGATGGTCTAAAAAGAAAATCGCAGAATACAACAAGATGACAGGATCAAAGCTAAAGCATGGGGTTACTCACGATCCTATTACTCTTGATGACTTTAAAAGAAAGGGATCATGGGCCACAAGGCATTACAAAAGAAAGGATGGTTGGCAGGGACTCAATATGGCCCCATTAAGTAATGATAAAGGTGAATTGCTACCCTTCTCTACTCAAGCTATCGTCTGGGGAGAGAAGCCTCCTAGAAACAGGAAAGAACAAAAACGTCTTGTTAAGCTTGGAGAGAAGCTATTAAAGGTTTATCAGAAATACAAGAAACTTGGTTACAAGAAGGGCCATGTGATTCCTGTTAATGTAAGAAAAAAGTTCAAAGGAACCCTCAGAAAGTAAATGTAAGCTATAAGTCAATTAATCCATGCAATAATGAAATAAGAATCACGGACGATTTCGTACATGGATGTACTGGCCATTAGGGCCTATCCTCTTACTCCAAACACAACTGACTGACTCTTTTTATTAGGATCAGATAATAAAGATGCTTTACTCTTAACACCCTTGTAGAAGTACCAAGCTATTCCAGCTATAGCACCCAAAGCAAAAAGATTAAAGTAATCAGATAAGTCTTCTCTCATGCTAGTGTCGCTTTTTTAGAAACATTTTCAATAAGCTTGTCGCTGTTTGAATATAGTAAGTAAGCTCCACCCAGGCCAAGTGCCGCTAGGCCAGCAGGGGATTTAAGAAGTCTTCCTAGCCAGATGAAACCTAACAGGGCAAGAATATTTTTTACTCTTTCTTTATTAAGGTCTTTTACAAAAGGGGTTAGATTATTGTCACGGATGAAGTCTTGAATCTCTTGGGCCTTAGCTAGTTCTGCCGCTTTATCAAAAGTTGATTCAAGTGACTTGGAGGCAAGATCACTGGCCGTAGCAATGAGGGTTGGTTCACCACTATATGAGATTTGTGAGACAGGTTGAGATGTGGGTGCAGGAACACTTGAAGGAATAGTTACGTCACCAAAATGCCCCATATAGTATTTCATATTAACCTCTATTTTTTAAAACCAGTGCCATGGCGGAGAAGGCAAGAAGAATCCCGAAGCCAAGCATATACATAGCACGGGTTTTTACTTCCTCGATCTCACTCATTAATTCTTGATTTGTTTGAACCTGTCCAAAATCAGATGATATTGCTCTCATATTACCGTCCGTAGTTTTTACTTGCATACATAAGGTATGCAACAAATAGCGCAGCAGTTCCAAGGGCATAATACATGACTTTGGTTTTATCTTCAGGGATCATCATCCCGAAATCCGATCTTTCCATACCGTTAGAACCGAAATGTCCCATAACTGATTTCATATTTATTCCTCTTCGTCCTCAATAATCGAGTCTGGTAGATTTTCTTTTTTCATGGAGTTTTTAACTATGAAGAAAATCAGAATCATACTAAGTAAGACTTGAATCTTTTGAAGATTGTATTGAGATTTGTGTAATTCAAATTTTTGATGTTCTAAGTCAGTCATAATATTATTTATCCATTTGTATCCACTGCTTATAACCTTGAGAAATCTTTTCTTCTTCTTCTTTTTTAGAAATCTTTGGCTGGATCGTCTTAATGGTGAAGTCAACACCAATAGGCTTTAGAATTTTTTTCTCTAAACATTCGCCACTGATGTATCGGTGCATATTTTCAATCTCAGAAAGAATGTAACTATTGATATAATCTTTTTCTTTAAAAGTTCCTTCGTCACCAATGTAAAAAGGAACATAGAAAAAGACTTTTCTTGATTCGGGTGGGAACTCAATGTTTCTTACCTGAAACTTTCTTCCTGCCGATATGTAATAAGGAAAAACCTCAAGCTCAACATAAAGCTCAAAGAATGACGTTAATATTGCTAAATTATTTTTTACTGATTTCATTATGATGTCCTTGTCTGCATCGAATTTGACACTAACGCATTAGTCATGTTAAAAGTGGGCATCCCATATTTCCACAAAAGATAGCTACCTAGGCCGAGTGCGACGATAACACCAACGCCTATTCCTGCGGCGGTGCTATTAGAAACGCCCATCTTAGATGACAACTCATTTCCTAACGATGTTAGGCGGTTCAACCATCCTGTAAGAAAGACTGATTGTGAAGGGTTTTTCTGGACTAGGTTTTGATAGAATAGTTTTGACTCTTGTAAGTAGCTATCAATGAATGGTTTCTCAGCTATCGAGTTAAGGGCAGTTAATGACGCTGGCCCCATGACTCCATCTTCTGAAATCTTTGCGAATCCAAGTGGATCAAGTTTTTTAATAACTCTTTGAGCTTGTTTCACGGCACTTGAAACACCACGATTTATCGCCTGATCGAATATGGCCAGAGCTACGGTGTATTTCTTAATTTTATCGCCTTGAATTTTATCCCAATAGAGTTTTTTATAAATATCTATGGCCACATCAGGGGACATTTTTTTAATTTCATCGACAGTGGCAGAATAGGCCTTTCCAAGCTTTGCACTCATGTACTGATTATAGGTTCCGATAGTAACGCCGTGGTTAGTTGCCCCACCGCGGTCATTTGGATGATTTATAAATCCGCCCTCATGTTCCAATACTTTTTTTATCGCATCTCTATAGTCAGGCATAAAATATCCTTTTGTATTATCTTAACATTGATTTTATTTTTGAAAAGATAATTGACTTAATCATGGACGCTGATTCCTTCTTAGTTCATCAACATCAATGGCAAGAGATTCAATTTTCATATCGTGGATTTTAATTATGGAAATAATCTCAGAAAGGTTGTGTTCGTGAATATCAACTTTTTGGGCCGTGGACTTGATAGCGTGTTCTATGTTTTCAAGAATCTTCTTTGTTGACCATCCAATGTAGGTTATGACGATTCCAAAGAAGAAAAGAAAGTATGGAGTAAACTGCGATAATTCTATCTTCATGCTATATAAACTCCTTGTGATTGACAAAAGGCTTGCCAAAGAGAGATATTTTATCATATCTCCACCTATTTTATCAGAACCTATGCACGCGGAGCAACAATGAAAAAGCTAATCAAAGTAACAGAAATGAAGAAGAAGAGAATATCTGAAGGCTTAACCCAAGGTGATCTAGCTAAACAATTAGGAGTAGCAGTGTCAAGTATCGGCGGTTACGAGAGGGGAGACAATCCCGTTCCTTCCGATGTGGCAGAAAAACTATCAAATATCCTAAAGACACCACCTCAGAAGTTATTCAAAAACAATCGGGCCATATAAGTATGAGAAATATTCTCATACTTATTGTTATGAGTTCCTGTGGATCACAAGTGAATGATTCCATCAAGGAAGAAGAAGTGAGTAAGTACGCTTGGGAGAAAATAGATTACCTTCAACGGTATGATCGTTTTGAAAACTCTGAAGTGATCTGTTACGGCAACACAAGATCAATAAACTGTAAGTGGAAATAACAAGGGAGAAAGAAATGGATTTCTATGATTTCAAAGAAGATTTAAAAAAGCGTGAGTTCACCATGAAATGCACGGTCGTAAGAAAAACGATTCATGTTGATGATGATGCTTACGGTGATAACTCTCAATTTAGTAGGGCCGATATTGTTCTTCTCATCCCGTATGAAGGAACCGAGAGAGATATGTTTATGTCAGCATACTATCAAGATGCTGTACCAGTTCCCACAGGTGAAGGACATTTAGTGTCCAAGGTTGAACTCCCTTCTTTCATTGGTTCACCATGCTCAATGCCTTCCATGCTTCGTCTTAACTGGCCATCACCAATTTATGAACACCCACATTTACTTGTTATGAGTTATTCGATGGAGCAACTTCTTAATCATTATAAAAACATCGAGACTATCGAAATAAAAATATTTCCTTATGACAAGATGGATGAGATGGGCCTTTCGGACGGAATCGTAAGAGTATAATCAGTGAATAATGATAATGATTCCCCTTGCATCTACTTGAAAACAAAGCATTGTGGAAAAAAATTTGAATTATTTTATTACGATGAAAATTTGTCATTGACAAAAAGAAGTGGATGGGAAAAACTTGTTTTACAGCAAATGAATGAATGGGGAATCGAGAATAGAAAAATTCAAAATTCAGTTATTGATTCAGTTGAACTCATACTACCAGTAACGATATTTATTTCCTTTTTATCGTTACTGGTCAAGATGAGGTAATTAAAACAAGGGAGGAATAGATGATAGACGATTGCAGGATTAAACCTCTCACTAAACTTACGGCAATCAATGAAGACTTTAAAGTTTTCGATTGGCAGAGTGGTGAGGCAAGGTTCTTAACCAATGACAGAAGTGATGGATGGAATGGAAACCTTCAGCATCTAAGATCAATTCTTATTTGCATCGACCATGAACTTATTCATCTGAATAGAAAAATAAAAGAACTTGAAGCAAAACTAAAATAACATTTTAACGAAACTCAGAAATGGTTTCTGAGTAAATATGCAAGGAGAATTTTGTATGGCAAAGAAAGAAACAGGAACAGCAACAGTGGACGTATCTCTTATGGGATTATCTCAAGCACAAATCGCAATCTATAATGGATTAAGTGCCGAAGATCAAGCGGACATTCTTGCAATTTCAGAACTAGCAGACAAGATCGCAATGATCGAATCTCTAGGATCATTAATCTCTTCAACTGCTCAACTAGCATCAGTTGAACTTAAAGAAGTAAAGAAGGAAGCAGAGAATTTCGCAATCTTCACTGCCGGTGGGGCCGGAATGAGAGCAGGAACTTCTTTCCGTGCTTCACTCATGGGAGTTAGCCACATTTTCTCAACTGAGTATAAAGAGAATTGGGAAGAGTATATCGAGAACGATACAACTTGGTTCTACAACTCTTTCTTCAAGTTTAAAGGCGTTGCTGACGGTAAAGAATTTGGAGTATGGTCTTACGGCACTCTTTCTGACCTCAGAAAGATTCCTACGCTATCATCTGGTTCTGGGTTGGTTGATCCGATTGTTGAGATTACTTATGTAGGTAAAGTTGAAGGTCGTGATGTACTTAAAGCTAAATACGGCATTGAACTTAAAAGTGGTAACGAAGCTCATGTATTCATTGTTAAGACAGACGTTGACTTTAACCGTTACGAGTCTGGTATCGTGAATAGCTTAAACGCTCCGTACCCACTTGCTTCTAAGAAATCTACACTAAACAAGTACGAAGCTACTCGCTTGAACTACGAAAGAATCCAAGCGGCACAAGGTAAAACATCAGGACTCCTTGCACAATAAGAGAACTGATTTAAAAAAGAACGGGAGGAACCATCCTCCTCCCGTTTTTAATCTAAAGGAATAGACTGTGAAAAAAATCAATATAACCATTAACAGAAAATTTCCTCTCCGTTTAACAATAGGAGATGAAGTCATTGAAATCTTTCATGTAAAGAACAAAGGCTCTACAAGCACAGAGATTGCCATTTACTCAAGCTTGAATTGTAAAATTGACGGCCCTCACATTGTTAAGAGACAAGTAGAGGGAACGTGGGTAAAAAAAGATGAATTAAATAACTCTAGCATTCAGGCCGATTATGAAGATGGATATTAGATTTATCAGGGTTCAGCTAAACAATTATTTTTATAATAATTTTGATGGCTTAACAAACGAACAGAGATTATTTTTCTCAGACATATTAAAGCAAATTGATGCCCTGTTGGTTAAAGATTTTGATTTTTAATCAATCTGCTTTTTAAGTGCTATGATGAACTCATGGATCAATCATGCGAGGTCTTCCTATCACTTAACGGCGAAATAATCATAAAGAATAATGATTCTCTTTTAATTTACTCTATTAAGGACGATATGATTTACCAAGCATTTTCAAGTGACACAGAACTTCATCAAATGATCTTAATGCCCCTACAGAAGATCCCCACAAATGTTTTCAAAAAGCATCGGGAAAAAATAATCAAATTTTTTAATAATTAATTGCGTACATTTTGAAATTCATTATTTAAAATTGTCATTAACAAACATTCAAAGGAATTATTATGAATAAATTATCACCAATATTAGGTCACTTGTTAAAAATTATGAATCGAGGGAGAACGTGCTTTCTTTACTCTATTGTTATCTCTTCTCTCTTATTCATATCGACAGGTCTATGGGGAGTTTTTTGGCTTAGTCTATCGGCAATGTATTTAATTTCTTTTTTGTATGCAAATGCCTCCTACATGAATCTTAACCTATTAGTCTCAAATGAAGCTTTAAAGAGTATGCTTAAGTTTCATGAGGAGAAGCTATTTTTTGATGACAGTGTTTTAAGAGATATGAAGAAAAGACTAAGCTTGGTGGATTTGGACAATCTTGATACCTTGGAGAAATTCAATATTAATGATCTTGAGACAATCGCAAACTCAACCCAGATGAACCTCAAAGTTATAAATACGATGCTCGAAGCAAATAACAAAGTCATTAATGTTATTAAAAGCACCATGAATGAATATGGAGAATTATAATGATTTCACAATACGATAAATTCATATTCACGAAACTACCTGACACCACCTTAAGAAACCTCGCCATAGACATTAGGGCGCAAGTCAACATGGGCCTTATGTCAGACAATGAGGCGAGCGAGATATTGAACAAGATCACTGCCGCTATCCTGGCCAGAGAAGTGGGGGATGGAGAGGATGCCCAATGCAGTTAATAATTTATTTTATTATAAATTTTCTTTTCTTTGTTAGCTTAACTACTTTAATCTTTGTTTCCTATCTGGCAGTGACTTCAAAGAGTAAGGGTGATCTTCTTGCCTTTGTTATTAATTTATTAATTTTTTATATTCTACATTGGCTTAAATATTTTATTGAGTCTTAAAGGAGTTATTATGAGTATTTTTATCATTGTGTTTTTATCTTGTTCCGTTGGAAAAGACCTTCAGTGTTCTCTTGATTACTCGAAGAACATTTACAAGTCAGAGCTTGAATGTAACTACGCCAATGAGCTTCACTTCATTAAGGGCCAGTGCGTGGAACTTAAGAGAGATTAGGAATGGAAGACAACAAAGTAAAATTCATCTGGCGAAACATTGTGGCAAGTTATGATCTTGCCACAAAAGAGTTTCGATTCAACCATTGGAGTATGTATATCATTCCTTGGGAGAATCACCCACAAGACATGGTTAAATTCATCGAGTGGATAAGAATATGTCAGGAACACAAAGATGAAGTTCTGCGCCCCAAGCTGGATTCTGAGGGAAGATGTATTCTCGATCTTAACGGTGAAAGAATCATGGTTCCTTCAATTCCTAAAACAGTTGAGTTGTATTGATGGTCTTATAAGGAGGATTTATTATGGATAAAGAAGAGTTTGAAAAAAGATTTAAGATTTATAAGGAGAAGCATACCACAGATGTGACTCCTCCAGATTGTGAGGACTGTAACGAACTGGCGACAATATACGATACTCTGGCAGGTGACAACTATTGCGAGAAATGCCTAAGAAAGTCTTTAATGGCCGATGATGAAATTATCGAGCATACCGAAGAATATATGAGCATCTGAAAGATAACATTTGAGATGTATTAAGAAATGAACCAAATCCCTTTAAAGTATGTTTTAAATCCTAAGATGAAACTAACTCCTCACTACGATAAGGAGAATAAGTTATTGGGATTTTCAATTATATTTAATGGTCATTCTTACACTAGAGGGAAAGTTATTTATTTGAAATATTTCACAGATCAAGCGAAAGAATATCTCAGAGAAAAATATGGAGAGAAAAAATGAATGATAAAGACAAACAAGAATTTGAGAAAGCTATGAAAAAGTTATACAACCAACCTCCTAGCGAATTATGGCAAGCTGCTTTGGAATATGAAAGATATAATCATAAGTATTGCGTGGTAGGCTCACTAGATAAACTGTGCGAGAAGCTCGAAGCTGAAAACAAAAAGCTACGTGAGGCTTTACAGTGGTATGCGGACAGAAAAAATTGCGACAATCCAGACTTCGCTCATGTTGAGATTAATGAACATGGGGAGGAGATTGCTGATGGTGGGTATAGGGCCAGAGAAGCACTAAAAGAAGTGGGTGAAAAATGAATGATAAAGACAAAAAAGAATTTGAGAAGTGGTTAAATGAAAACAAATCCTCATTGGTGATACATGGCGGCTTAAAGAAGATGATTGATGACTTCCATTTATGTTGGAAAACCGCTTGTGACTATATGAGAAATCGCTCTCCGCTAGACCCCGTAAGCCTTTATGACAAACTAGAGAAAGAACGAGAGAGAAGCGAGGTTTTGGTTGAGGCGTTGGAAAAGCTTTCTTTATACGTATCTCACAATGGTGACACATGGGTTAAGGAGCGGGCAACAGAAGCACTAAAGAAATATCGAGGTGAAGCATGAACGATAAAGACAAAGAAGCTTTTGAAAAATGGAAAGGCCATTACCTTAGTTGCGATGCATCTATAAGAATCCAAGACTACTGCGAAAGAGTATGGCAAGCAGTTTGTGAATATAAAAACAAAGAATTTCTCAATGGAACAGTTTTAAAAGCTTTAAATGAAAAATACGAGAACGAGTTTGAGAAAAGCAAGATTTTGGTTGAGGCATTAGAAAAGCTTTCTTTATACGTTTCTTATAATGGAGACACTTGGGTTAAGGATCGGGCCACAGAAGCACTTAAGAAATATCGAGGTGAAATATGAAACTTTATGGATTCAGCATTGACCTTTTTAGAGTTGAGTGCCCTGTCTGCAAAAGACGAAGGCCATTAAATAAGGAAGAGAAAAATCAAGTTGAAGAAACAGGGAAATACCAATGGTTCCAGTTCGATACTTCATATTGCAAAGATCGTGCGACTGAAGATCAGAAGTTAAAAGTTGAAAACACTAATCCATAGGAGCTTTCATGAATATTGTTTATTACGATTTAATCTTAGATGCTCTTTTTGTTGTTGAGTCTGGCGAGCAGGAATCTCTTATCTTTTTTTACGTCATGACTGAAAAATCAAAAAATCAATGGATATGCTTGGGGGAATTATGACACCTGAAAATTTTATTTATTGGCTTAATGGCTTTTTTGAAATAAGTGGAAGCAAAAATCTGACTGATGAACAAGTGCAAATTATTAAAGATCATTTAAGGCTTGTACTAGAGAAGAAGACTCCTGATGTTATCATTAGTCCAAATCCTTTTTTTGACCCTGAAAGAGACACTATTAAATGTACGACTACAACTGGAACTAGCATAACTATCAGTGATAATGGGGAGACTTTTATTTGTTAATGGATGGGGCAGAAGGATTCGAACCTTCGCATGGTAGAATTAAGGCCTACCAGACTTACCGCTTGTCGATGCCCCAGAAGAGATTGAATAATATTATAAAGGGAGAAATCATGTCAGAGCAAGTTAATCATCCCGAAAAAGAAACATTGAGAAAACTAACTAATTCACAGAAAATGGCCGAAGTCATAAGCAAGCTTTTACTACCATGTCCTTTTTGCGGACATGAAGCAGGGATTAGAGGATCAGATGATTCAGGCATACAGTGTGCTTGTATGAACGCTGATTGTGGTGCTTCACTTCCGTCATGGCTTAAATTTGAAAGAGATGAAAATGTTATTGATAAAATTGCATTAGCTATTGAGTATTGGAATATAAGAAAAACGAAGGAGGAAAGATGAGCGAACAAGTTAATCGAGAAGCTTCTTTCGAGGTAAGCGATTCCTTATTGTTTAGATTTTGGTCATACGTTGATGTTAAAAACGATGATGAATGTTGGCCATGGCAGGGTTCAAAAATGGTGAGGGGAGGATATGGACAGATAAACGAAAAAGGTAAACTGATAAAAGCTCATCGATTGTCACTTCTTCTTCAAAATGGTAGTCTTGATCCTAAATGTCATGTTTGCCATCGTTGCAATAACCCTGTGTGCGTGAATCCTCATCATTTATATGAGGGTGATAGCCTTTCAAATACTCACGATAAAATAGCTGTAAATTCTCAGTTCAGATTTCTCATCTACAGAGGAGAGCTTAATTATCAGACCGGATTAAAAGATGATGATATAAGAATTATCAGAACAAGCAAAGATAGTGGTAGTTCACTTGCTAGGAAATATAATGTTACAAGGCAATGTATATGGAGAATTAGGCATAGAAAATCGTGGAAACACATAGACTGAGGAGGGGAAATTATGAGTGATCCAGTTAATAGGCCATCTCATTACAATCAGGGTAAGTTCGAGGTTATTGAAATCATCGAAGACCAGCAAACAAATTTTCATCTTGGAAATGCCATCAAGTATATTTGTCGTGCAGGAAAGAAAAACAAAGACAAAACCATCGAGGATTTACAAAAGGCAATCTGGTACATCAATCGCTACATTGAAATTCAAAAGCCTGATGCTGAAATAAGAAGACCTAATGATATGAATGAGAGGAGAGAAACCGGATTTTTTACTGAAAATGGACTTAAATTTGTTAGTGAAATTCGCCGTGATCCAGAGGCAGCAAGGAAACTGGATGAGAGTTACAAAAAGGGTGATATTGTAAAGATTATTGCTGATGATGAGTATTATGGCATCTTATGTAAGATTTATGAAAATTGTGTTGATTCAACAAGAAAAGACCTTTACGCAGTTGTGCCAATATCAGGTGAAACAAACTTAGGACAAAAAATTTACGCTGGTTGTTCATTACAGTTAGTTTCAAGGCCCTGACCTCAACTTGTCGATGGCCCAGAAGAGATTGAATAATATTATACGAGGGTGATATGAATTTTGAAAATATAAATATTGAAAATACTATTTCTAATACCGAATCATCAAAGATTGATTGTGATTGGCGGCATTGGTTTATAGGCAAAGTTAAAACTAGCTCTATTTCAAAAGAAGATATTCATTTCTTGATTGATTGCCTTGTGGAATTAAAAGATAGAAACTCTAGTGATTTAGTTCAAATAATCAAAAGTCTTCTTGAAGATGAGCAAAGAAAGAATATTCAGTTATTGAAGATAATAGAAGAGATGAAATCAATCCATGAATCTATTCCTGAGTCAGACTGCTCAGAGATGGTTAATTATTTATATGAAAATTCTACTAATTTCGCCAAAGGCGTTTGCAAGCTTTAGCTTGCTTTGGCCAGAGGCTTTGCGACTAAAAGGAGCTTCCCATGCTACCACGAACAGTTCAAAAGTATCCTGAACTCTGGATTTGGGATTATTCTGATTCAAAACATAATGCTGGATTCTGTATTTGTATTGTGGAGATAGATGGATCGTGTTGGCATCTTCACTTTAATAAGCACTGGGATGGTAAAGCGAAATACCGTCATCCAAATACGAAGGTGGATGATTTTGTTAAATCAAACTTTAACCGAAAGTATCTTGTGGATTCTGGGCTATTTAAAATTGATTCTGAATTGATGTGAAAAGGTGTAGGAACTGTTTTATAGACAAGGACGAGTCTCAGTTCTCCAAGGAAGGAAATCGAAATCATCTTAGGCCCTATTGTAGGGAGTGCAGGACGGTGATCGAGTCGAGAAGGATAATGGAAAAGAAAATTCAGGAGTTTCCGACAAGATATTGGGAATGTGACAACTGCTTCAGGATCATTAGTAAAAGAACAGTTATGTGTAAGTGCGGCGAAAATCAAATATTTAATATTTCAAGAGTTGAGGAGATACATGATAAAGCATGACAAGTGTGCTGCCTTTGAGAAAGAGATCGAGACTTTAAAGGCAAGGATTGAGGAACTATCTAAAGAGAACCTAAACATGAAGCTTTGCCTTTCGGGGCTTTTAATGAGGTCTGAGAGCCTTGATGCCAATGATAGGCAAGTGGTGATGAGTGCAGAGGTTGAAGACCAGATAAATAACATTCTTAAATCGGGAGGTACTAAATGAAATACGTGGCAATCGCTTATTGCATCGTGGTGACAGTGGCATCTATAATTATAGCTTATCACTCTCCATTGGAGTTTTAGATGTACGATAGGGATGAGTTAATAAAAAGAAGAGATGAGTTAATAGCAAAGATTGAGAGGCTTGAGGATATTCACCTTGAGGTTCTTGAGATTCTCTATGAGATACGCTTCCACAATGGCATGATGGACATTGTGGATGCGTACGCTAATGAAGCAATCAACAGGCTAACAAAGTATTAGAATTTTCCGACAGAGAACTTTTTCTTAACCTTTTGAGGGTCATCACTTAAAAGATTAGATGCCTCTTTTTGGAAGGCTTTTTCTTTTGCTGATAGTTCCTCGTCTTCCTCGGCTGAAATCTCTTTTAGTTCTTTTTTGGCCAGCTTACTTTCAATCACTTTAGAAATATCAGAGTGTTCAGGATCAGAGTTATCAAGCATTGTTTCAAGAATGTCTTGAAGTCCTTTCTCGGCAACAACTTCATGGGTGACAACTTCCTCTCCATTAATCGCCATAAAGTCTTTGTATCGAGTGATCTTATCTAGTGCCTTAAGTGCATTGGAACCCAGAGGGACTTTCTTTCCGTACTGGTTCTGTTCCATTAGATCAGAATTATTTTTTGCGTAAAACTCAACGGATTGAAAAAGAATCGTTATGACTTTTTCGGAGACTTCTTTAAGTTTTTCTCTTTCATGTTTTTCTATGTCTCTTTCAGAGGTAAGCTTTTCGATCTCTTCTTTAAGTTTTCCGACTTCGGATTCCTTTAGGAACCATGCTCCCTTCCATGCTTTTCGCATAATCTCTTTA
>Ga0214921_10002789_pt1 | contig 27757 bp, 24 predicted proteins | sample LL1505_MetaG_FD_177992 | JGI IMG/M metagenome (GOLD analysis project Ga0214921, IMG submission 177992) | Freshwater microbial communities from Lake Lanier, Atlanta, Georgia, United States - LL-1505 | ecosystem: Environmental > Aquatic > Freshwater > Lake | place: USA: Georgia | collected... | reverse complement strand
GTTCTCAATGTAATTTAAGTATGGGAGTTCAAAATATGGATGAGTTTAAGAAGTGTTTTGAATCTAAAAATTGAAAAGTAGTTTATTTATTGATATAATATTAAAAATTAATTAATTAATTAATTTTTAAATATGAGTGCTCGTAGCGTAGGTTATGCTAATTCTAGACCAGCTGGATGGGAGCAACAAATGGGGATTGAGGAATTGAAAAAAGATTTAAATGCTTATAAGGAAGCAGTAAGTGTTTGTCATGTATCAATTCATAATCAATTAATAGACGCACGAAAACAAATAGATGAATTAAAATCAAAAATATCTATATTAGAAAAAAATGAGGAGTCTAAATTAATTGCCTGGTTTGATGCTAATGATGTTAGTGGAGATAATTCTAAACTAAATCATAATTTGTTCGTTTCTTGGAATGATAAATCAGGTAATAACAATCATGCTTATAAGGGAAAATATTGTGGTTCACCAATTTTTAAAGATGGACCAAATAATTTATCAGTATTAGATTTACAAGGAACAACTAATTTAAGTGTTAAACTATCTGAAACCTATACATCATATTCTATTTATACTGTTCAATATGCTAAAGGTAATAAAGATTGGCAAAGATTATTAAATGGTAATATTGATGGAGATGGCTGTTTATTATATGGATTAAGATGTGAAACTGATGAATGGATTACTTCTATTGGTAATTCAAAATGGGAAAATTTAGAATCAAATAAACCTGAAAGAAAGATAAATGATGAATGGACAATTACACATTTAACTGTATCAGGTAATAAATCATTTAGTTCTATAAATGGAAAATCACAAACTTTTAGAGAATGGAATTCAATTGGTGGTATTAATTCAGTAATGATTGGATCAGCTGGAACTTTAGGAACTGATAGACTTCACCAAACATGGCAGGGATGTGTTGCTGAAATTATGATATTCAATGGACCTGTAAGTTATTCAGAACATTATAAGATTCAAGGATATTTAGCATGGAAATGGGGTTTAAATCATAAATTAGAATCAGGACATCCATATCAAATAAAAAAACCGAATGATTTATATAAACAATTTGATATTCAATCTGAAATATCTACATTAAAAGAAACTAATCAAGATATCTTAAAGAAATTAGAAGAACAAATAGAATTAAATAGTAAATTGTGTCAGAGAATTTTTGAGATGAAGGAAGAAAAGTTTAAAGATGAAAAAGTTAATTTATAAATATTTATGTTTAAAATATTTTAATATGATAATATACTATAAAAATTGAAAAAATATTTTAAACATAATCATACTAATTTAGTTTAAACAATGTCTCAAGTTCTAGTATTAAATCCGATTAATTTAAATAATGATCGTAACTCTATAACAGCAAGTTCGGATGAAAATGGTTCTTTAAGAGGTAAGGCAAAAGAATATGAAAATCTACTAAAGAACGATGAAAATAATCCTAATTATTTTCGTATCGACGAACGTGCTGCTATCCGTTTATTTTTCTTACGCTGTTGTATATTTTTTCCAGTTCCATTTGATTTAACTTTTATGAGATATCGTTCATTTCCGGCTGCTTTTTGTATTTATCTTCAACTTATTATTTCTACACTATTATTTGTATATAATAAGTTATCTCAAGACGACCAGATTGATGGTTTAATTGATATGCCTAGTTGTTCTCATGCTAATAGACAAAGTAATATTGCTGATGATACACTATATATACCTTATTTGATAGTTTCATTACTTACTGTTTCTCGTTTTCAGCATCCGTTATGGTTATTTGCTGCTGCTCCGCTTGCTATCATATTTTTAATTTTTTATTCTGTACAAGAAATTCCTCACTGTATTGAACTTGTAAGTGCTCAACCAATGGTGCTTTTGCCTTTAATAAATTTTAGATTCTTACGTGTAAATCTTACTATTGGAATATATGGTTTTTTTAGATGGTTATTTACATTTGTAGTAACATTTGAATTTATACGTTTAGGATTATTATATCTTCTAGATATTATATTTCGCGGAGTTCGTCCTAATTGTAGAATAGAAGTAGGAGCAAAGATTGATACAATTAATTCAAATGTTGTTGATTCTGATCCTACTAATGATATTGAAATGGATAATCCTCATATATCATTTAGACAATTTTTAGAAAAATTATTAGAGAATTTAATACCAAATTTTATGTCATGTATTTCAAAATCACAATCAATAATTATATTTACGTTAACTATTTTTAGTCGTGTGTCTGAAATTCCAATTCGTCATACTATTGCTGTAGCTATAACTTGTATGAGTCTTCTTTTTATAGCATCATCAATCACAGGATGGTGTGAAACAATAAAAAAATTAGTTGCTAGCGAATTATATAATTTTCCGTACATTAATGATATAAAAGATGTATTAACATATATTCCAATTGGAGCATGGATACTTTCAGGTTTCTTTTGGATTGTAAATATACATTCTATTTATGCTGTTTCAGAACAATCACGTCATTTACGATTACGTTATTCAAAAGTTAAAGAAGGTATATCTACGGCAGGTATAGATCCTATACTTGATGATCAACTTGCTCCACAATTATTAAAATTTGATATGACGCATGCTTCTAGTTATATTGTAGCACATTTATTATGTAATTTAATTGCTTATGCTTTAGCATTTATTATTTTTATTCCAATAATTGTATTTAAAATAACAATAATTGGTTTAACCACATTATTAGTTTCTTTTGGTGCTTTATTTACATTACCAGTTATTCTTAAAAATTTGAGAAGATGTGTAGGACAATGTTTAATAATGTGTTTAGATACGTGTTGTAATATTGGAATTAATTTTTTTTTGGATAGTTGTGGAACTACTGGCAAATCAATAAAAGAAATTCTACGGCGTTTTACAGCAATTTCTTATTGCGTATATAACTGTTCTATGGATGGTACACATATGTTAGTACCACGCTGTTTTATGGCTGCTGATTGTTTAATCACATTAGTTACATCGCCATTTATTGGAGCATTTAACGCAATAACAAGATGTGTTTATGGATCATTATGGGGAATTATCTCATTATCACAATTACATTCTCCTATATTACCATCTTTTCTTGCCAGTTATGATATACCTTACCAATATTATGGTGGTATGATGAGATCATCTCATCAAGAATTAATTGATGAAGAGAATGATATAATACCAAGTATAGAACGGAAGGAAGAATGGCAATGAATATATTTAGGGAAAAAATTGATTTATGAAATATCTATCGTCTTATTATTTTATTATAATTCTTAAAATGAAAAAAGATTATTCAAAGTTATTTCGTTCTAAATATGATGAAAAAGAAATAGAAGAAAAATATAGTCAATTTTTAGATTGGCTTGTAGAAAATATAGACAATGATATATATATAAATAAACCAGGAATTCCAGGGCCTTGTAAATTTATTCCAACTGAATTTAATGAAATATTACATCAATATAATAAACATGCTGATGATGCGTATGGACAGCAAGGATTAGTAATTAAACGAGATATTAACGAATATTTAAATCATAGAAATATTAAGATACATAGTTATCTGATAGGGGGGGAATTAAGGGACGAATTAAAAAATAGAAAAATTGGAGTTTTTTTTGATGGTAATTATGATCCTTACCGCTTTAATATAGGATCAGTTGTTTATCAACAAAAAGTAGATATAAAAAAACAACTTGTAGATAAGTTTAAAGAAGAAGCAATGATAAATAAACCAATCACATCTTTCCCAGATGAAATTCATGATTTACAGAATAGAATAAGGATATTAGAAAAAATTATTATAGAAATAATTTAAAAAATTGATTTATTAAATACATGATTTATTATTCTTTATACTTAAATAAGATGTCCAAAGATTATTCTATTTTATATGAATTAGCTAAAGAAGAAATTAATGAAAAAGAAGTTGAAGAAAAATATAGTGAGTTTTTAGATTGGTTAAAAGAATCATTAAAAAGTATTAATGAAAAAAGTATATATATGCTTTTTAAAAGAAAAGACAATTGGACAAATAATAAAATAAACATTAAATTTAAAAATATTATATTTAATAAAGAAGCTGAATGTGATGGTAAATATGTATACGACTTATTTGAAGATATTTCCAAATATTTAGAAAGAAGAAAAATAAAAATAGGATATTATTTTCATGATGATTGTCGTTTAAATCCAAGTTCTACTCAGAAAAATGAAAGTATACATTATTATATTTCTTGTACACCAAGTGAATATTATTTAAATAATAATATTTTAAAGATACCTAAATTAGAACAAAAGATATCTTCATTAGAACAAACTAATCAAGATATCTTAAAGAAACTAGAAGAACAAATAGAATTAAATAGTAAATTGTGTCAGAGAATTTTTGAGATGAAAGAGCAACAATTTAAAGATGAAAAAATTGATTTATAATATTTATGATCCAATACTAATTTCTATTAAATAAGATGTCAGACTTATATTATACACAAGAAGAAATTGATCAATTACAAAAAGATATTATTGAAAAATATTTTAAGGATGATAAAGAAACAATTGAAAATATTAAAAAACATAAAATAATCGGATATGAATCAGACACATTAAATGGCTTTATTTACAATAATGATTATAATAGCCATAATATGCCGAGAGAATTATGTAAATATGAATCATTTATAAATATATATGGTAATGTTTTTACAGGAATACTTGATAGTATTATGTATAGAGATTCCAATCAATTACAAGATCCACAAGTTAGAAATCTTTCATTAAAAGCATTTTCTAAATCAATACAAACTAGTTCAAATCAAAGCGGTATTGGTGGCGGTAATTATACTATATATTATATTAATTATATTCCAATTGAAATTAAAGAAGGTATCTTATTACCTAAAATAATTTTAGAACATATTATAAAAAATAATCTAATATATAAAGCATATATAAATACTAATTGTTCAGAAAAATATAAGGACTTTATAGACATCATTAAAAAAGAAAGAGATCAACAAAAAGAAATAGAAGAGTTAAAATCTAAATTATCTGAACAAACTAAATTAAATGAAGATATATGTCAACGTATGTTTGAATTAAAAGAACAAATGCTAAAAAATTGATTTATTAAAAGTTTAATTTAGAAATAAAACTATAAATACTAATATGACAGATAATCATTACATCTATTTATTGTATGATAAAAATCAAATAAGATATTTTTCAAATGAAGTTCAAAAAAATGGTAGAAAGATTGGTTCAACTTGTAATATAGCAATGAGAATGAAACCATATTTAACTGGACATCCAGATAAAGTACCATTAGAATGTTATTATAAAATACTAAATCCTGAATTATATACATGTTATAAAATCGATAATATGATTAAACAGAAATTTGATGAATATAATTTAAAAGGAAGTGGAGGAATAGAATTTTATGAAGTAAATAAAGTAACTCAAGAAGTTCTTGAAAAATATTTTGATGATATGGAAATTGTAGTTAAAAAATTATATGAAACAGACATTAAAGATGAAGATATTCATACAATTACTAAGATAAATATAAAAAAATAAAAGAATTATTTATACCTGGAACTATATTAATTGATAATTTTGGTGAAAGATATATATTTATTAAGTCATATTCATCTCACCATATATATGGAGATATTTTAAAATATATAAATGAATATTCTCCAAATATAAAAGGAAATCCACATCATTCTGTTAATATAAAAAATATAATTGATTTTGAATATGAATATCCATTAACAAATAGAATAATTGATTTTGTTAAGTCTCAAAATTTTCCTATAGAAAATTTAGATACATTATCTAAAATAATGGCATCAATTGAAATATATAAGAAGACATATAATAAAAAAGATATGATAAATTAGATAATTTAACGAGTGAATTAAATAATAAAAATAAAGAATTAACTTCTAAATTAAATGAACAAGTAGAAATAACTAATGAATTATTGAAAAAATATAATGAACAATTAAAAATAAATGAAGAATTATCTAAAGAAATTAAAACACAAAAATTGTTAAATGATGATATTTGTAAAAAAATGTTTGATATGAAAGAACAGTTATTTACATTAGAAACAAAAAATTGATTTATAAACCAATTAATCATCTATTATCCATAAATTATACAATAATAAAATGACTTCTTATGAAGGAAAATATGATAAGTTTAAAATTTCATTATCTTTAGGATCTGATAAGTTATATATTAGTGCTTTAGATGAAGTTACATATGATTTTTATGATTTAGATATAACTAATATGATTTTTAATAATGATAATATTAAATTGAGTCAACTATTTACTATTATCAAGGAAGGTTTTCAACAAGCTAATCAAAATAATAAAATTTCAATCACATTATGTAATAAATTTGTAAAAATAAATGTAATTTTTGAATCAACTTATTTTAGTTTAAATCATACTTTTGAATTAGTAAAACAATTAACTGAAACCTCATCAACTAAGGAATTAAAGAAAGAATTATTTGAATTAAGGAAATCTTATGAATTAATAAAAAAAGAGATACATCAAAAGTCATTAGATAATATTAGTAAAATAGATTTATATAGACAAGACATAAATAGAAGTATTTCAACATTAGAAACTAAGCAAGATAGTGTAAATAAACATGACTTATTAAAAAAAGATATATTGTTTTTAAAGAAAGATATCAAAGAGAATTCAATAATACCCATTGTTAATATAAAAATAGATGAAAATCAAGTTGAAACTACTTATAAATGGTTTTTAGATTGGTTAAAAACACAAATTAACCCAAATCCTTCATTTGGTGAAATGTTTACGCAAAAAATTATACCAAATACATCAATGGGGACAGGTGGACATACTCCAATAAATAATTTAGGATGGAATAATCTTATAATTATTGGACAAAATTCACAAACAAATCAGCTTTATACGCAAATGTGTCCAGAAAAAAGTTTATACTATTATTTAAGAAAACGTAATATTGATATTTGGAGAGATCATGCAAATAATATGTATTGGATGTATGTTATTTAATTTATAAAAAATTGATTTATTAAAAGTTTAAACTATAAAAATTCATTTTAATAGTATTAATTCAAATGAAAGATATTTTTACAGAAAATAAATGTAAGTGTATAGATAAACATGCTAAATATATGACATATAAATGTGGTAGAAAATTATTGATTAATCTTTCACAACATTTTATTCAAACTCCTGAGTTTCAACGTAATATTAAAGAAGATAAAATAAATTCTATTTTTAAAGAATCACATGACAACGAATATTGGTTTGGAACTCATGGAAATATTATATTAGGTGTTATAGAAAAAGAAGACAAGAAATTATTATATTATATTCTTGATGGACAGCATAGATTAGGCGCATTAAAAATGTGTAAAAATGATTTTGATATTAATATTCAATTAGTATTTTTTGAATCAATTAGTAATATGAAAGATTTCTTTAAATCTATAAACCAAAATAGTAATTTTGAGATAGAATATCAGATATCAGAAGAAGATTATATACAAGATATTAAACTTTATATTAAAAGACAATTAGAAAGTATCTGTCCAAAAGCATTTTATAAAATTACAAATTCAGAAACTAATAGTAACCGATATAATATTAATGAATTTGTAAATCAATTAGATAACAAAACAATTAAGCAATTTTATGAAATTTGTGAAAAAGACTATGATGGCGGCAAGGAATTATTTAAGGTAATATATGATGAGATAAATAAAGAAGCATTCAAAGTATATGATAAATTAGAAAATAAAAAATTATATCATTATGCTACAGATCATTCGGTATTTGATTATGATTTTATTTTAGCACTAAAAAACGTAAAATGGATAGATAATTTATTAGATCAAGATCAAGAAATTATAATAGAAAAAATTAGAGAAAAGAGACAAACTATTACGAAAAGATTAAGTAATGCTGTATGGAATAAATATATTGGAAGAGATAAAGCGTTTGGTAAGTGTTTTGACTGTAAACGAGATATTAATGTTCAACATTTTGAATGTGGTCATTTAAAAAGTCATAAAAACGGAGGAACAACTGATCTTGAAAATTTAAGACCATTCTGCTCAGAGTGTAATAGATTGTTAGGATCAGCTAATTTTACAGAAAAATCAAGAAAGCCAAATGTTGATGAAAAAGTAATTAAAGAAGTAGAAAAGAAATTAAATAGAGACGAAGATTATGATTTAGAAGACGAGACTGATTTTAAGCAAAGCAATATTAAGGATATTAAGAAAAAACAACCTAAGAAAGCTAAAAATGTTATTTAAAAAATTGATTTATAAAAAGATTATATTAAAACTTTATATACTTATACTTATACTTATTATAATGGCTACAGAACTAAGAGCATTCTTTGAAATATTTTTCAATACTATTAATGAAATAAATGAAAATAAAACAAACACATTACTACGTAATTCTGAATTAGGAATTACACGGATGTTATATAGTGATATTTTAATGGAAATCGTAAAGGAATTAAATAATAATCAGGAAACTAGAAATGAAGGATGTCATTTTCAAAATAATATTGTTAATGGATTTCATTCAGCACAAAATTCCCCAACAATGACTCAATATTTAACAAACTCAATTAATATGATCATGGGTTTTAGTTCAAAAAGTAAAGAAATAATTTCGGATTATTTAGATATTATATTATCTGATTCATTTAAAAAGAATAATTCTAATAGTAGAACAAGATTATATTTCAGAAAAATTCAATCTGAAATTTTTTCAAGATGGAAGAAAGCAACTAACAATGATTATACTGAAGATATTATGGAATTTAATACCTTGGTAGGTAAATATCAAGTGAATTATTCTAATTATATAGATTTATTTCAAATTAGTAGTCTATTATATAATAAAGATGATAATATATTATTAGAAATAATACCATTTTATGAAAAATTATTAAAGAAATATGAGAAATATGATAAATTAAAAAAGAAATTAAATGCTAAGAAAGAAGAAAGTAAGAAAGAAGAACCTAAAAAAGAAGAAACAAAACCGACTGAAAAAATTCCAAAGGAGATATTAGTAGAAGCAATAAAAGAAGAAGGTTTAAAAGAAAAGAAGGTTAAAAAAACAAAAGAAAAAATACCAGCATCAGTTAAAAATACATTATGGAGTTTATATTTTCCAAATACCCTACAAGGAAATTGTCAATGTTGTAAAACTGAAGTTATTAGTAAAAATAATTTTGACTGTGGTCATATAATTAGTGAAAAAGAAGGAGGTGAAGTAAAATTAGATAATCTAAAGCCAGTTTGTAGATCTTGTAATTCATCAATGAGCACTATGAATATGAATGATTTTATGAAAAAATATGGATTTGATAAAATATCTAATAATATAGTTGATTCTAATGATAAAAAAGGATACTTAAATGAAGAAAATACGGAAGACGAAGAAAAACCAGCTCCAAAGAAGAAATCTACTAAACGTTCATCATTATTTAAATCAATTTAATAAAAGAATGTTATTTAGAAACTATAGAATAGTTTTTCTTATTATGATCCATTGAAAGCAAATCAACATCAGAATCAATATCATCTGCTCCTTTATTTATGTAATTTATAAATATCTTAAATGGTTTTAGGAATGATTCAATATCTTTTTCTAAATTTTTATCAGTATAATCAAAATTTGGTGTGATTTTCGTATTGACAAATCCTCTTACAATTATTGATAATATGTTGTAATTAATATTATTTGTTGATATATATTCTTTCATATACATATTTGAAAGAGTTAACAACTGTAATATATGTATTGGTTCAGTTCTAATAAAACTTTTATAATTCTTGAAATAATTCATATAAATAGAACATGTTTCTTCATAATCAATTAAAAATATTTCCTCTAAACTAACGATTAACTCATGTATATCATTTACTGGAATTTTATATATAGAGTTCATTAGTTTATCTACTGGTAGCATTTCATTATTATTATGATAAATATTTTGAAATGTATCAATTACATTATTAAGAGAATATGATGTTGCTATTATAGTATCTAGATTTATTACAAAATAATCGGTTTCTTTACTTATGTAATTATCAATAAATGTATCAAATTCAATTTCTTTATACTTCTTTTCTTGATTAATAATTGTTTCATAATAATTTTTTTTAATATTAGAATGATTTGCTGAAGTAATAGTAGTAAAAGGAAACGCGATCGATAATATATTATGCCAAAATATTTTAATATCATTTAATATAGTATTAATATTAATTGTTTTTTCAAACGATTGAATCTCTTTTGTATAATTATAAATGTTATCAAAAAGATAATTAACTTTATTAATTTCTACTTCTTTCTTCAGTATAAGTTCTTCAATAATTTTAATCTTATTTAACAATATATCTGAAATAGGATTTACTGCTTTATTAATCTTTTCAATTAATCCTGAATAACCTGTTAATTTTAATTTATTATTAAAATTAACCTTTTTCTTTAATTTTGAAATCAATTGATCGTCATTTAATCCTTTTCTTTCCTCCTTCCAAGGATCTCTACCATATTGATCACGTCCAATTTTATCTAAATCTTTAATATCTAAACTATTTTCAGTTGCTAACATTCTGTAAATGTAAGTATTTTGAGCAGAATATTTAACAATATCATAATTAATTGTTAATTCATTCTTTAATGTTTTAACAATTTGTTCATACATTTCTTCTAATTCTGGTTCATCAATTTCTAATTGATTCTCTGAATTTAGTTCCATATCATCACACTTATTACAAACAACTAATAATTTTATATCTTTATTATACTTTTTTTTAATATCTAAAATATTATTTTTAATTAATTTTAGAATATCCATCTCATCACTCGTATTTAGAGCACTTTGAATATCAATTACAAATAAAATATAATCAAACTTGTAAAAATTTTGATTTAAATATTGAAAATAAGTATTTTTTGTTTGACTATCATTTAGACCTGGAATATCAAAAATAGCAACATTAATATTAGACGGTAATTTAATAAAATTCTCAATTGGTGGAACTCTATAAACTATTTCATAACAATCTTGAATAGTTAAAGCAGTTTTATTTTCTGTTTGCTCAATAATTTTTTTATTAATTTCTTCATTTTGTTTTCTAATTTCTTTAGCATAAGTTTTATTCTTCTGAATCTTTGGATCACATTGATACACTTGAGGTATCATTGTAGTTCTCTTAATTTTCATATCACTATATGTATCACAAAATAATGAATTTAACAATGTAGATTTACCAGATGATACACATCCAATAATTCCAAAATTTATTGTTGGTTGTATAATGTTAAAACCATTTGTTTGTGTGGCCATTTTATATAATATATAATAATATCCATTAAGGTATTAAAAATATAAATAATCAATTTTTTACTACTATATTAATAATATAAAAATGATATTACATATCATTTTATATTTGTTGTTCGGCCTAGCTCTTCGAGCTGGCACTCTCAACTAAAGGGCGATTTTTAATTTATAAGTTATATACATCATTTATGATATCATTCTAAAAAATTGATAATATTAATTATTGAAAAAGTATACCAAATCTATTATACCTAAAATGGACTTTTTTGAAATTACTCCGAATCCAACTCATACATTGTTAAAATTAAAAAATGGATTTCAAATGGTCATTGAAAATAATATTATTAAAATAACATCAAATGTTATACGCCTAACATCTGAACAACAACTAAATAATTATGATTTTAAATATTCAGAGCCTGAGTCATGCTCTATAAATAATATTATTATTGAATCACCCAATTTTACTAAAATACTTAATAAAATATATTCAATTATTAATGATGGTTTTAAAATTAAAGAAACTCCTACAACTTTTAATTTAAAAATAGGAGAATACAAAGAAAAAGGATTTAATTATTTATCAGATATTGGAATTAGTTACCAGGGAAAAGATGCTAATGGAACTATTCGGGAAATTTATAGACAATCAAAACATCATAACATCCTAATTAGTATTAAAATAAAATTGAGTGATAATAGAATAATACAAATATAATTTATTTATTAATTCCCATTATAATAAAAATTGATTTATAAACCAACTCTTTCTAATACTTTTTCAATTATAAAATGTTAGCAGTTTATTATAACAAATCAAGAAACACTAATCCTTATCATCTTGAAAATCATGATAGAGTTATACAATCAATAAAATATATAAAAGACAAATTACCATCAACAATAATATATAATAATGATCAGATTCTCACTTATCTCCAAGAAAATTTACACCTTGGTTCAAAAGAAGAGATTGCTAATATTATATTAACTCAAATATATTCAGAAGATTACATAAAAAATATACAAGAAATGACACAATCTTTAGAAGATGATGAAATTATTGACGGAGATACATATTTTTCTAATGTAACATTTGATGAAATCTTAGATAATTCTGTTATTTTGTATAATGTTTGTTATCAAATTATGGAACAAAATATAAAATATGCTTATTGTTTAATTCGCCCACCAAGTCATCATTCAAGTTTGAATCGTTATAATGGATTCTGTATTGTTAATCATACGTATTTAACAGCTAAATATCTTCATGACAAACATAATAAAAAGATTTTAATTTTAGATTATGATGTTCATCATGGAGATGGAACTCAAGCATTAGTCAATCAACATTTAGAAGATGATGTTTACTTTGTATCTATGCATTGTTATGGTAATGGATTCTATCCAGGAACTGGTGATGTAGATGAAAACAATGAGAAAGTATTAAATATTCCGATGAAAAGAGGAACAGGCGATGAATTATATATTGAAAAATTCAATGAAGTTAAAGATTATATCAAAACAAAAGAAATTGATATAATAATTGTAAGTAATGGATTAGACGCACATCATGACGATCCATTTAGTGTTATGAATTTAACGAATAAATTCTATACAACCGTAACAGAATATTTAAAATCTTTAGATAAACCACTAATTTATATATTAGAAGGTGGTTATAATCCGAAAACAATTGGAAAGATTTCAGTTGATATTATAAATGAATTAAATAATAAACATGATTTAATTGAATTTGAGAAATTAGATGATAAAGATTGATTTATAATATAAATAAATTTTATATTATATATTATAATGGATTTAAAGTCAATTAATACATTTTATGATCGAATAAATAAAAAAGATTTAATAGAGTTTCTTTATGAGAAAAATGATGATGATTTTGATAGAATTACATCTGTTAATTTTCCAATATTTTATTTATTTGATCATACAATTAATGATAAAATTGGATCAACACATATTAAAAGACATTATTTACGTAGAAAATTAGAATTAGATAACTTATTTTCTTTAACATCAACAAATATTTATGATATAGGTGTTGATAGTCATTCAACAATATTATATAAATTTGAATATAATAATCGAAAATACATATATTATTCTAATTCTGGTTTAGGAATTAATAATCAATTATGTAGAAATAAAACTACATCTTGTAAAATTTTTTATATTAAAGATGATATTTTATGGAATAATTTATCTAATTATATAATGAAAATTATTGAACAGGTAAAAGATGTAACATCATATGATACTGAAGAAGACAGTTCTGGAAAAATTGAAACTGAAGAAATTTGGAAAAAATTAATAGTAGATGTATCGAATACTATAAATAAAGAAGAATATGATATAATTATAAAATTTATTATTAATTATGAAGTAAAAAAAAAGCATAAAGAACAAAATTTGTGTTATGCTTTATTAAATTTATACTGTAGTCGTAATGACTCTATATCAGAATGTTCAATTAATCATTTATTATATGGTGATGACCATGAATTATATAAGAATAAAATAAAAGACATATTTATCTCAAAAGATCTTAAAATTTTGATTGATAACTGTTATAACCAATACAATGAAAATATTTATAACCAAATTATTGACATACCTGAAAATAAAGAAGATAATGAATTTCATAAATTTATAAAAGATATAAATATTGAATTAGATATATTAAAAATTATACCAACAATTAAGTATAAATTAGAAAATTCATTTAAGTTGGTATATAATAATATAAGTGGTTTATATAATAATGAGCAACAATCTGGATCATGTTCACTTTATAGTTATTATAATTTAGCATTAAATATGAAAATATTAAATATTTTTAATACTACAAAAAGTGTTCAAACAATAATAGAAACTTTTGTAGATTTTCATTATAAGATGATTTATTTATTTTGTTTGTCAAATGATACTATGTATACACCTGTTAAAATTTATAAATATTGTAAGGAGAATTTATATAATATTCAATATATAAATAGATTAATTAAAGAGAATAATTTATTAGATGAAATAGTTGAATTTTATCCAGCAGAAACATTTTTATTAAATCCAAAAAGGTTATTCATTGATAAATTATTAGATTATAAGATAGAGGGAACTTTAATAAGAAGAGATATACTTAAAAAAATACCAAATGATGATATTTTTAAAGATTGGTTTGATTATTTAGCAGAAACAATATATAAAATACGCAATAAATTATTTAACAAAACACTAAAAGAGATGAGTATTGAGATAAGAACAATTTTTATTAAGATTATTGAAACAATTAATACAACTGAAAATATATATAAATATAATACGGTTAGTCATCGCGATTATGAATCTATTAATTTTGTGGAGGTATATTACAATACAATCGCTGAAATATGGACCATATATTTAGTATATTTATATGAAATATATCAGGAAAAAGTAGATATTCAAACAGAAAGAAATAACCAAGAAAAATATTTTATATTGGAATTTTATATACCAGAATTAGTAGTAGATAAAAGTAAGTGGTATCGTTTTAATCCAAATATAGATAGAAGAAGCGAGCATATTTATATACAAAATTATACAAATTATTATAATTTAAGGAGTAGTGATTATTTATTTTTTTATTTGAATTTTAATGAAATTGTAAATATTTCAGATAAAATTAATGATAAGACATCTGTAACCGGATTTATCGATAACATAATTAGTAAATATAAAATAGAATTTAATTTCTGTAATTTTTATATTATAAATTCTGTAGAAGTAAAATATAGATTTTGTAGAAATTATCATGATATGGTAAATATTCAATTATATTCAAGTTCTTATGAAATTTTAATTAATTTATATTTTGAAATTAAGCACAAAATAAGAAATAAATATATTGATGAAAAAATACGTGACGTCTATAAATTATATATTAAATCAATAATAAATAATATAAAAAAATATATAAGATTTCTTGATTCTAAATATAAAAGTGCATTCAATGAATATATAAATAATTCTATGGATATTAAACCAATAATTTTAATATTAACTGACAGTAAATTATTATTAGGAGATTTAGGACATTCTAACAAATTTGATGGTTATCGCTCTATCGAATTATTCTCATATTCATATAAAATTTCTTCAGAAACTCAAATATATCATGGACAATATGATAAAGAGTATAACTCAAAAATATTAAATTATTTAATGGATGATAATAATGATGATATTGATTATAAAATAAATAAAATTATGGAAATGGTAAGTAATAGAATTAATACAATAAAATGGATAGAAAAATTAGATTTTATTATTCCAACTGATATTCAAAATGATCCATTTATATATGATAGTCGTGAATATTTTTCATTTATATATAAATATAATGATCAAAATAGTCATGCGATTGATACAATTTTATACAGATTTGGATTTAATTTTAGAGATATAGAAGATTATTTATTTTTATATCCAAAAAGTGATACATATGGCAAAAAAAGAAGCCTTGATAGACTTGAATTATATGATATTAGTCCAGTGAATGAAAAATGTTTTATATTAATAAATAAATATAAAAAATGTATTGAAATTACGTTTAAAGATGGTTTCATTAATCAGACCGAATGCTATTTATTTGATGAAACTAATAAAGACACAAAAAATAAATTATTATTTAATCTAAAGAAAGAAACTCATCCTTTTATTTTATTAATACCTGAAAATATGCCATATTTATGTTATGAAAGAGATAATCATTTTTATTTTGATTCTATTTTATCATCAACAATTTCAAAAGGTTACAATGGATCAGAATTATATAAAGAAGAAATAACTAATTTTAATTTTGAATTTTCAATGTATAAATTGAAAATAGCTCCATCATTAATATTTAGTACAATAATTTCATATAATAGTGAATATCATAATAGATTATTTGAATTCTATGACGTTTCAAAATTAAATATAACATCTAAAGTTGATATTTTAAAACAAAAATATAATATTACAAATGATTATACTGTATTAAATAAAATAATAGATGATTTATATATAAAAATATGTTCAACAATTTCATGTGATACTAAAATTGATATTTCTAAATTTAAAGAAGTATTAGACATGTTACCACCCCCAGATACAAATAGAGAAAGAGTTTTTAATAGTTTTTATTCAGAACACCGTATTGTTGATTTCAAATGTATTCCTAATTGTATAACTGAAATTACTAAATATAATCCAATATTAGACGCAATTAAATCAAATATTATTAAAGAAATTAAAACTGATAAAAAAATAGATAATTTCATATTTAATAATATGAATATTTGGTTATTATTAATGGAGGTAAATATATTAATTAATTTAGTAAATGACATTAAATTAGACACAAAAAGTGGTGATATTCAAGATAAGTTAACATCATTAAAGAGTATAAAATATTTTAATACAAAAATAAAAGAAAGTTTTTATTATGGATTTGAAATATTATTCCTCTTACAAAATGAATATTTCTTTAAAGAAAGTCAAATGGATAAATATGATGAAATACGTAAAGATTTAATTTCAAAAGAAGATTCTATTGAACATACAGAATTAAAATTACATCAATTTATGATGGGTAAAGGAAAAACATCCGTAATGACCCCTTTATTATCATTCGCAATAAAATTATTAAAAGGAAAACAGCCAACAATTATTACTATAGATCATCTTATTAAACCAACCAGAAAATATACAACATTTATTGAAAGTATTACCAATATAAGGGTTAATATTTTTTCTGATTTTCAAGCAAAGAAAAGATGGTTAGAACATACTGATCAGCAATTAATTAAAGATATTAAAGAAGAAGCAGATGATATAAAAATCGCATTATTGGAAGATACAAATGTAGAAAGAAAAAAAGAATTAGAAGAGAGACTTGATGAAATTGAAAATACAAATTTAAATAATGAAATGAATATAATAGATGAATTTGATTCGCATCATAATTACCTACAATCAATGTTTAATAGTATAAAAAATAAAAAAAGTATTTCAAAGGATTTATTTAGGTATATATTTGATTTTACATTTAATAAAATTAAAGGAATACCTATTAAAGAGTATGAATCATTAGATGAATTTATAAAAAATAAACAAATATTAAATGATAACTTGGAGTATTTTTATAAACAATCAGAAAATATGATATATAATAAAGAATATGGTTTTGCCTTTACAATTTATAAAGATTTTAATCAAATATCAAGAATATGTACACCGTTTACAAGAAAAGATACTCCTGTAAAAAATTCTAAATTTTCAAATTTATTATTAACTCTAATATTGACATTTAAAGAGTATATTACAAAATATGATTGTAAATTGAATAATGATGTATTATATGATTATAAGAATATTTTAAATAATAAAACATTATTACATAATATAATATCTATTTTAGATATAAGTAAAGATAAGAAACAACAAATAAATGCTATATTAATTGAAGATTTTTTAGATATACAAATTATTACAAGAATAATTAAAGATGATATTTATAGAGAGATTGATTCGAATATTAAATTAAAAAATGATATATTAGTCATGTATTTATATAATGTAAATCAAGCTGAAATTAATATTACAACAGATCAATATAATATGAGTTTTCAAGATATAATATATAATAATTATAATCAATGGCAGGTTGGATATACCGGAACAGCTTCTTTAGAATTAAATACATATGATTCAATTGATAAAGTTCCTTTTGTATTTAGAAAAAAAATACCAGATTATGATGAGATTATAGAAATAAAATTAGCTTTAGAAGGATACGGTAAGAAAGATTATGATAATAAAGTAATATTAATTGATAAAAAAAGTTCGTATAAGGAAAATATAAATAATATAATTGAATTATTAAAAGACGATCCAAGAGGTTTTGTAGATCTTGTTGGAATATTTTTAGAATATGATAATAAAGAGATTGCGAATGAATTATATAAAAAATTAACAAAAGAAAAAAAGATTGTCTATTTTGAGGATGATGACGAAGCCTATGAATTTACAGAGTCAAGTGAAAAAATTAAATATAAGGAATTCGATAAAGATAATTTTTATTATTACGATCAGTGTCATACTGTAGGGAGTGATTTAAAACAATCATTTAATGGACATATTGCAATTATTATTAATAAGAATACAAGATATACAGATTTTGCTCAAGCAATTTTTAGATTTAGAAAATTAAATCGTGGAACATATTTATCAGTAATATATATATATGAAGATGATTCGGAAAAAGAATTATATAAAACAAACGATAAAATATATGAATTATTAAATAATAATGAAATAGAATTTAATAAAAATCAAAATAATGGATTAAAGTATCAGTTATTAAAAGCAATGATTCGTAAGGATTCTAAACAATATCAAGAAGTAAATTTAGAACCAGAATTTATGAGAGAAATTAAATTTAATAAAGAATCATCTATTACATATATGAAGAATATTATAAAAACACCTACACCTTGGAGTAATTATTTAGATTCAAATTCGTTTATAAAAAAAATATATGATAAAATGACCATGTTAAATGATGATGAATTGATAAAATTAATAATTGGTATAGGAACTCAAATACAGAAACAAGAAGAAGAGGAACAAGAAGAAGAAATGGATAAAGAAAAAGAGAAAGAAAAAGAAAAAGACAAAATAATTAATTATGAAAAACTTAATAGTAAAATAGAAAAGTTTAAAATAACATCTATTAATCATATAAAATCTTTTAATTGTGAAGTTTGTAATATTTGTAATTTTATAAAATTATTTGAATCATCAGATATTAAAATTAATAATAAAGATATTTATATTAGTTTTAATATATTTAATGATGTTGATGATTATCCATTAATAATAACTAATTATGAGGAATTGAGTATATGGAATGAAGAAAATATATTTGATAGATTTCATTATGTTGAGTTTAATGATAAAATAGTTATTGAAACAGAGCGTGTTGTATTAGATTATTATATAAATAAATTACCAGTATATAATCATGAGGGTAAATTATTAGTGCCAAATATGTGTAATAATTCGAATGATGGCATGAATTTAAGAATATTAGATATTGATATTAGATTTATAAAAATGATGGGAATAAAAAATTATATAAATCCAAATGATATTGAATATGAAGAAATAGATATTCAATCAGTTGTTGATAATTTAACACCATATGGGTTAGTGTTATTGAGTTTTCACTTAGCACATAATAAATTTAGAAATAGATATAATTTATCAACAGAATTACAAAATAGAATAAATGAATTTGAAATTACAGAAATTCCAGATTCATCTGATTTTAAAATAGATTGGACAAGTATATCACCTCAAAAGACTTTTTTTGATCATTATCACCATCCATTATATTATTTATATGATGTTTATTTTGATATTTATAATTATAAATTAAAATTAAATGCCGATGGATATGAAGGTGAACCTAATAGAATATACTATAATAACATATATAATTATAGATCAAAAAAACAGGGAATTACACCAAATAGAAGTCTTTACATGAAGCGTAGAAAAGAATTAGAAGTTTTTCAGAAATACAAGATACAATATGAAAAAAAAACAACAATTCTCGCACCATTAATTAAAAAACAAATAAAAGATTCAAATAAATTTAAATATATTAAGGATTTAATTTTAGAATTATTAAGGATATCAAACAATATATCCAAAATAGAAAATAAATTAGAATCTCTACAATATTTATCAATAAAAAGAAAAATCAATAAACTTATATAAAAATAATAAGTTTATAATAATTAATTTGTAGAAGGTGTAAGGATATAACCTTACTAAATAAACTGCTTCTTTAATAATAAATATTTATTTTTATATTTTAAATATTTATCATAATATCCTCCTTTTGTTGATGGTTTTAATTCTGGAACTAAAGGATCTTTTATTAATCTTTGATATTCTGCCAACTTTTTGTTATATTCTTCATCATCTTCATATTCTCTTGGATACATGCTTTTTATTAATGATAATTCTTTATTTAATAAGGTAACTCTATTTTATTAAAAAATTTTCCATTATATAGTAGGAAACTAAAATATTTTCTCGTTTGTATCTATTTACAAACGAGACTTATTTTAATATTAAAATTAAAATATATAGTAATATATAGATTACAAATAATATGACATCATATTTAATATCATTTGATACTTTAAAAACTATTGCAAATGGTGCCATGGGAGCGATGACGTTTGGAGCCTATCATCAATTTACAACAAATAAGATTATGGAATTAAATAATGAAAATTTAAAAATGCAAAATAAAATGTATATTGAAAAAATAGAAAAGAAACATAAGGTTGAAATGGATGAATTTAAAGCACAATTAGCAAAATTAGAACAAAAAAAAGGATGGTTTTATTATAATAATAAAAAATTGATTTATAAAAAGTTTCTTTATAAAAATCAATCTTAATGTATATAAAAGATGCCTATTAAATTCGTCTTTGTTAGACATGCCGAAGCAGAACATAATGCAGCCTTTCATGAAGCAAATAATGATCCTATGATATTTTTAAAAAAAGAATTAAGAGATTCAAAATTAACAGAAAAAGGAAGAGCTCAAGCTATTCATCTTGCTGAAGAATTAAATACAAAATATCCAAATGTTGAAGCAATATGGTCGTCATCATTACAGAGATGTATTCAAACAGCGGATGAAATTTTTGAAGAATTAAACGTTAATCAATATTACATACATGATAATTTAATTGAAAGACAAACGCCTGGATATGAATTTAATTATAGAACAGAAAGAGGACAGTTAAAGAAATTATATGGACATATTAATATGGATTACATTCCAGAATTGGCAGCTCTTTGGTTTAAAACAGAAAATAATAATGTATTAAGATCACGAATGTATATGATGATGATGTTATTATTAGATTTATACAAAGATACAGATAGTGTTGTAATAATAGTAGGACACAGTGATGCTATATTTGCGTTAACTGGAAAAATTTTAAAGAATGCGGAATATTTTGAAATGACGGAAGAAGAAGTTAGAAAGTTATAATGATTTATTTTTTACTTTTATTATAAATATTACTTAAATATATTTTGTTAGATTTTACAGTATCAGGACATCCAGGATACATATATTCATAATCAGTAGATTTAAAAATAACAGATTCATTAGATGGAATTATATTTTCCTTTGGTATGTAATTTCCATAACTAAATACACCAGTTGATAAAATATCCGCTCTATAAATAACACCATTTTCATTAGTAATATTTCCTGCTCCATCATCAATAAATAACCATTTGATAAATTCGCCGTTAGCAATAGTATAATTCTTTATGCCAGAAGGAATTTTTTCATATCCTTCAAATATATACCATCTGAATGAATATACAGATTTATCTGTAACTGTCCATGGGTGAACAAATGATGCTGGGAATCCATCTACTGATTGAGAAGGTATACCATTTATAAATAGATTAATGGCATTTAAATAGCTACCTTTTAAGTCGTCATTACTATTTCCAAATGCTGAAATATGTTCATAACTTGGTTGAGCATACCAAACTTCATCATTCGCAAATATTCTTACACCATTTCCAACATTATTTTGGTCAAAAAGTCTTGAGCGTTGAGCCCCATTCATTTTAGTAATTTCGGATGGACGATAAGATTCGCCATAATAAGCAATAGGATTATTATTATCTTGAACAAAATAAATATCCCAAAATTGCATTTTAATCATTTCTGGGATAGTAATTTTTTGTCTAAAAGCTCGGCATTGTATTTCAACTAATATATTAAAATTGGGATCATCTTTTTGTGGAAGTGTAATAGATATTAAATCTCTTAGAGTATATACTTTGTCATTATAAGTAAATTGTTGATCTCTATAAACATTTGGATATTTTTGCATGTATCCTAAATAAATTTGATTAGCATTATAAGAATTTAAATTTCTTCCAAATAAATCAGAAGCATCATCATTTAAATTTACATCTAAATAACCAGCTAATTTATCAGCATTCTCAGATGTGTAGCTAACCAATGAATTAAATATAATAACAACAACATCAAATAATGGATTTGCCAAAGCAACAGCTAAAATTTCAAGACCTGTTTGAATAATTTCAAGCCAAGTAGGATTACCAGTATCTTTTGGAGGAGAAAATTGACTTCCTTGTAATTTAGTAAAAACTTCATTAATTACTTGTCCTTGTTCATTAAAACAAGCAGTATTAAAATCCATAATAACATCTAAATTAGATTGTATTTTTGTGATTTCGTCAACAGTAAATATGGGAGATGTTGGCACATCTGGAGGGGAAGGATAAGGACCTGGGGCATATGATTCTAATAATGTTTTTATATCTGTTGAATATTTATTCGGAACATTTCCATCACATCCCTTACTATCAATATATGATGTCCATAAACAAATGCCTTGATATTTATTATTTTTAGCGAATTGAGCTACGGATGTTGCATCGGAAAGTGATAAATTATGTTTATTATCATCAATCCCTGTATTATCAATCCCGGGTTTTATTACGACAATTGTTTTATTAGAATTTATAGACCAAAAAGTATTACTATAAAAGTTCAAATCAAACATTATTTGGCTTAAATATACATCACTTTCAGAAATATATAAATCATGTTCCATAACTTGCCAAGCATTTATACTATCAATTGTATAAAAAATTAAATCTTTTTCGTAATTTTCAGGAGACCAAGCTTGAGCAGCAGTTGTTAATGTTATGTGTAAATTATTATTAATACTTCTTAAAGTATTAATTAATGATGCCGCATTTAGAGTAAAAGATCCATAAACGGGAGAAGCATCCCCAAAGTCAAAATCTACTCCATCAAAATTAAATTTTTGAACCAATCCATTAATATTATTAGCTAATTGTGTTGGATTATTATATAAATCTGAATTATTAAAATAATATTTACCGCCAATAGATAAAATAATTTTCGCGTTTGTTGATTTAACAAGTTTAATAATATTATATATATCATCAATAGACATATTATCAAGACCAGGAATAGTATTAGAATCATTAATATTAAAAGAAGCAAATGCTAATATTATGCGAGTATTATTATTAAGAATGAAATCTTTCATTAAATCTTTGACTTGATCAATTGGATTTTTATCAGAAATATTAACATAAAGTGAGAAAGATAAAGGTGGCTGTCCAGGATCTGATTTTTTCATATCTTTTGATGACACTTCTCTAATTTCAATAGAATTGTTAGAAACTGGAGGGATTACATTTTCTAAAATATTTTTAGAATAACAACAATTAAACATTATATAATATATTTTTATAAATTATTATAAATTGAAACTAATTTATAATAGATAATATATGAATGGATTATTATAAGAAATATTTAAAGTATAAGACAAAATATATTGATTTAAGAAATATTAATGGAGGTTATAAAATAAATTGCCCCACAGAAAGAAATAAAAATTATTTCATTCCTACAAGAGACTGGTTAATTCCTACAGCTGAATTAATTACAATTGATAATAAATCAAGAGGATTAATAATAGTTAGTAATTTATTAAAGAAAAAGGAAATAATTGTTAAAGTTACAAAAGGTAGAAATGATAAGTTATTAGAATATCCAGAGTTATTAAATGATATGCCAAATATGGCAACAACGTATTGTTCTTTTTCATGTGCGGATGATTTTGATAAAAATAAAATAATAGCAAATAAAGAATTTTGTAAAAATAAGGAAAGTCGTTCAATAGTTACCCTAGAATTAATAAAATATTATAGAGAAGGTTCATTAAATAATATAAAGCAAATATCATATGAAACATATAAAAATATTGTTAAACAATTATTATTTGCTCAATTAAATATATTTTACAAAGAAGGTTTTACACACAATGATGTTCATTTAGGGAATATTTTGGTATATACTCATAAGGATGATACAGAATTAAAATATACTAATATAAATAAAACAATTATAACACAAAAAGAATACAAATTAGTTGATTATGATAAAATACAATCATTTAAAGTAAAAGATATGTTTAATACATTAAATGATATGAATATTGAACCAAGCAAGAAAATAAAATCAAATAATTATAACACTTATTATATTCATTCATTATTATCAAATATATTACAAACAATTGATATACCATTAAAGTTATTGAAAATAGAAACTCAAGAAAAATTAGTTAAATTAATAAATAAATTTAAAGAAAAAAACGAGAAAGCATATTTAAATGAAAATATGAGGATTACAAAAATTTATATAAATAATCGCACACTAAAAGAATACGCTAAATTTAAAGATGATATTACACTAATGAATTTAAATATTGTATCAAAATTGGAAAAAATATTTGATGATCTAACAGAATGATTGTTTTTTTTATATTACATATTTTTAGAACTTATCAATCAATTGATTCTAAAAATATTTTTTTTAATTTTTTTTTTAGTTCAGTGATATATTTATTATCTATATTGTAATTATATTCTTTCAATATTTCAATAAATAGAATAAATGATAAATAATTATCATACATAAAATGTATGCCAGTCATACATCTATGTAATCCTATATCAATCATTATTTCTAATAATCTATTAAACTCATATGAATTATTATTAAAAAATTCTTCATTAGATATATAAATTAGATATCCTTCTAAAAGTCCAGAAAAACAGTGTCCAGAAGGTGCGCTACCTGTTTGAGATGAATTTGATTGATATACATCTAAATTAATATCTTTGAAGTAGTATAAAACTTGATATGGTCTTGGATCATTAATCTGATCTTTTATGAATAATAATATATTTTTAAATGAATGATATATTTTAGTGATACTTTCATAATTGATTTTATTAATTTCTTTGTATTTATTTAATAAAAAATCTAAATAAATCTTAATTGATTTTATTCCGTCATCTTCTAATCTAAACATTTCTAAATGATTTTTTGATCCAAAAATTTCAAAATAACTATAATTTGGATAATTTAATAATGTTTTTTGAATAAATACTAAATAAATTAAATGTTTTTTATACCAATCATCCGGTTTATCTTTAATAGTTTTAGACATGACTCTATCAATAACTTTTTGTTCTTTCTCGTTTAATTTTTGTGGACAATAAGGTATATTACATTTACCAAAATATATTTTCATCTATAATTATTTAATAATAAAAAATATATATAATATTATATATATATGAATTACGAACAAAAGTATTTAAAATACAAAGCAAAATACCTTGATTTAAAAGCTAAATTAGAAGGTGGTTTAGTTGGAGATGAAAAAAATATTAAAAATACTCAACTATTAATAGAAAAGACTAAATCAAAAATTAGCGTATTAGAGAAGGCTATAAAAGGTAGACAAAATAATATATTAGATTCAGAAAATCGTAAAAAAAGAACTATAGAAAACAGAAAAGTAGCAAAAAATAGTGATGAAATTAAAGAATTAGACGAAGGTATTTTATTGTGGGATTCTAGAATTAGTGAAGTAAAAAAAGATATAGGTATTAAAACCAAAGAATTAGAAATTCAAAAAAAAATACTTGACAAAAACACACTAAAATTAAATGAATTAATAAAGAATAAAAAATAATTACTGGTCATTTGGAATACGCTGCCCTCGTAACTACAGGGTGAATTTTTATTTATGGCGATTATTGAAAACATAAATTATAGTTCTAAATAATATTCTTTATTATTTAATCTTTCTAATTTTAGATTTAGATAGATCTGTTGATAGACTCTATTAAACTTTTCAATATTATGAAAACTTAATGATTTAATAAAACTTTTAATAGATAATTCTTGATTATCTTCAGCATATCTAATAAATTCAGGATCAATAAAAATGTTTCTATCGTAATCTTTAACTTTTTTTCCTCTTAATTTATTGTAATTATTTTTTATTTTTAGATTTTCTTCTGGTAATGAATTATTAAATCCAAATTGAACATACCATGGATATCCTCTTATCATTGTATAATAAATTGGTAGTTCTAATGTAAATTTATCTATTTTTTTAACTGAATTATCGGCTAATAATATTTTTTTAATTTTGTAGGATTTACATAATTCAATTAATAATTTCATAATAATTTTTCCATCATTCGTTTTATCAATAGTTGATTCATAACAATTATCCGTGCCTTTAATATTTTGAATAATTGCGGTTGTTTTATCTTCCTTATATATTACGATAACACCACAATCTTCTTTCCCTTTAAGATTGATAATTTGAATAGAAATATCATCAAAATCTTTATTATATACAACATCAGCTTTAATTTGTTGATTATCAACTGTAAATTTAGTAATTTTGCCACCAATTTGCTTATGATGGATATTAGTATCACTAATTATATTATTAATTAAAGTATGTAATCCCCAATATTTTGAATTAATAGCATTTCTATATAAATTAAGATAATGATGAGTTGACATATATTTATTAATATAATATTAAATATTATATTATATTTGTTGTTAAAAATTGAATATATTAATTATTACTAAAATAATTACTCTTCTATGAAAAAAATGAGTGACATAAATGAAGAATGTCCTATATGTTCATGTAAAAGCTTAAGAGGTAGTGTTTATCGCCCTGAGTGTGAAGGTTGTTATTGGTTTGATGATAATGCGGATGTTATATATATGTTAGTTCCAAATAATGCGGAATGGGAAGATCTTATATTATATAAAAATAAAGAAGATGCTATTGCTGCTTCAATTAAATATTATAAAAATACAGTTCAAATCTTCAAGAAAAAAGAAGGTAATGGTTATGAACCATCTTATTTATATTATATAAATGGCAAGCTAAGATCAAATATTTAATTTATAGTCGTAATGATTTTTAATTTATTTTATATTACATAATTATGGAATATATTTATATTGTAGTAGAAAATGGAAAACCATATCCTGTATCATTTAAAAATTATAAATCCGCAGTTAAGGCTGTTAAAGAAAAACATAAGGAATATCTTGAAGAACAAATAAAAGAACTACATGAATTAGACATGATTGAATCAGCATTAGCAGATATTAATGTTCCTGAAAATACTGAAAAAAATATGACACAATTATATATTGAAAAAGGTATTAATATTGAGATTCACAAACTACCAATTAATTAATTATAAAAAATGATATTACATATCATTTTATATTAGTTGTTTAGACAAAGCCATATACGCCCTCTGGGCTATGGCT
>Ga0214921_10002788_pt1 | contig 27765 bp, 25 predicted proteins | sample LL1505_MetaG_FD_177992 | JGI IMG/M metagenome (GOLD analysis project Ga0214921, IMG submission 177992) | Freshwater microbial communities from Lake Lanier, Atlanta, Georgia, United States - LL-1505 | ecosystem: Environmental > Aquatic > Freshwater > Lake | place: USA: Georgia | collected... | reverse complement strand
GAGTATAGAAGAAATTATTCTTGTCTTAAATTTTTTGAAACTTGGCGACATCAGGATCTAAAAACCAGATTTTCCCATTTCGTTTTTCTCTTTGAAAATGCCGCAATAAAAACTCTTCGAAATAACAAACTCCTACATCAACAAGAGGTTTTATATTATCTTTTGTAAAAACGTCTCCTATTCTCTCCGCCTCTTCCTTTGATACACTTGCGACTATAATTTTATTTATTGAAGCAATATTTTTTGCTTTGGTTGCTTGTTCGCATCTAGCACCAGTTGTCCTTTTCATCAGCGTATCTTTTACTTTGAATACATATGACTTGTCGTAATCAATAAATCCTAGAAATTGACTATATTTACTCGGGTCATATGCATATTTACGTCGAATTGCTTGTGATAAATCCCTCTCATCTTCTGCTTCTCCTTCTCTCCATACAAAAGTTTTTGCAATTTGTTTTGTTGTTGATTTTGTCGAGGTTGAGATTGACGTTTCCAGCAAATATAATTTTCTTTTATTGTTTGCATGATGGAATAATATAATTCCTGTTATACCATTATCTCTCAGCGTTTTGTTTTCAAAATATTTTTTTGCAATAATCATGAATGGATGAATTGATTCATTTGAATCTGTATTAGTATTGGTGTTTGTAATAAAATGCAATAATCTAAGTTTATCTTCAAATTGGAGAAATTCAATAATATGTTCTGCCAAATAAATTTGCATTTGAGGAACCGAAATGTTTATGTTGAGAGAAGGATTCGTGTCTTTTATTCTCTCCAACTTCTCCATGGCAAATCCACAATGTTTATACCACTCTTCTTGTCCTCTCGGAAGATTTGTAACTTTCATAAATTTGAAAGCCAAATCAAATTCATTGATACAACCGTTTATTAATTCCATTGTTTTTCTATCTTCTTTATAAATTCCTTGTTCTTCTTTTCCCTCTTCTTCTATTTCTCTCTCTTCTTCTTTTCTTTCTTCTTCTATTTCTCTCTCTTCTTCTTTTCTTTCTTCTTCTTTTCTTTCTTCCTCTATTTCTCTCTCTTGTTCCGTTATTTTCTTTTGACTTTGAGCTTTTGTTTTTTCTTTTGCTTTTTCAGCGTCAGCAGCAATAAATGATTTTTTAAGGTCAAACTCTATCATACTATGTTTATAATCAATCGGCACACTTCTATCATAGAGAGAAACAGAAGAATAATTCAACTCGCTCGGCTGAAATAAATAATACTCTCCTATATTCACCAAGTGCCCGGTTCTTCCATATCTATCTATCAATACTTCGTTACTATCTTCTAATATATGAGTAAGTGCAGAATATATTTGCACCAATGGATACGGCTTGGGAATATTAATCATTGTAATCAACTCCTTCTTTTTATAAAAATATCTTTCTTTCATCAAATTTCGTATTTTCTGTAATATCTTGTCAGAATTCATAATAATAAATGCCTCAGTATATGTTTCATTATTCATGTTATCCTGAGTAATTTCTTCATTTAATCCTGGTCTACATTTGAAATCACATGAACTCATATAATCACATGTAGCACTATATGGAATGTCTCCTAATTTAAAATCATTTAATACTCTTCCATCTGACAATACTTGCTGCACGACCATATTCATATTTGTCATGGTAAAATTGGTTTGTTCCTGATTTAATATACAGTCCACCGCGGTTTCCTTCAACACACGACTCACTCTCCCCATTTGAACTGCCTTGTATTCGGCTACACGATATACATACAAATCTGCGGCCTCTTCTTTATTTTCTTCTAAATACGTTGCATGCAAATAAATACTTACATTTCGCTTTTCATAGGGGAGTTCACGATGACTCAAATTACGTACACCACGACCAATAATTTGTTCTATACGATTCATATTGTACCACGGTTCTAGTATATGTATTTCACGAATAAACTTGAAATCGACGCCTTCTGATCCTGCGCGAGATATTAATATGACTTTTATCCTATGACCTTCTGCATTGTTATCACTTGTCAGGGCTTTTACTTCATCTTCATTATTCGGCGAGAGACGAGGATCACCTGTAATCATTGCATAACATGCAGGTAATCCAGTTTTTCCTTCTCTCGGTTTCATTGTTTTGGAGTCTAATACATTTTTTTGTGGAGGAGTCTTGAAGAGAGAACGTGCGCCAGATACTGAACTGCGTTGTAGTCCCATTTCCTCCAATGCCAACGCAACCGGAACTAATCCTGCATCAATGTATTCAGAATAAATTAAAATGATTCCTTCTGATTGTAAGACACATTCACATATTCTGGCAATTTTACTACTGTATTTTCCAATTTCTTCACGAGAGAATATTCGTCCATACTTGTCTGATTTATATTCAAATGAACCTTTTTCAGGCGGCGAAGATTTATCTACAAAATCCATTATTCTTGATAATCCCTTCTTTCCAGTTAACGAATGAATATCAATATTTCTTCGCGCACTTCTAGAATTACTACTACTATTTGTCGATGCGCCTCCTTTGCTTGTTACAGATTCTTCACTTGAATTTGCAGTAGTAATAAAAATATTTGCATTATTAGATTGGCTTTGACTTTGATTTGACTTTTCACTCGGTGTTCCAACCATTGTAGATGCCAAGTTTTTAATTGAAGAACCAGATTTCTTTTCTGTTGTAGCTTCAACCAATGTTGTAGGCACGCTTCTTGAACTAGGTTTTATAGATGTATTATCTATAACAATATCTTCCAATGTTTGATTTGTATTTGTGTTTACGTTTATGTTTGTATTATATGCAACACTCGGTATGGATGCTTCACTAGAACTTTCTTTTGTTATCTCCAATTCCAACTGTTTACTTTTATCATCTTCTTCATCTAGGATAGGTTCAGCGGTTGCTTGTGATAATGTAGTTGTCGATGAAGGTGTAGTTGTCGATGAAGGTGTAGTTGTTGATGAAGGTGTAGTTGTCGATGAAGGTGTAGTTGTTGATGAAGGTGTAGTTGTTGATGAAGGTGTAGTTGTTGATGAAGGTGTAGTTGTAGATGAAGATGTAGATGTTGATGTTGATGTTGATGATAGAATTTCAAATGGCGAATCAATTTCTTGTTTTGATTTCACTTCTTCTCCTTCTGGTGGGAGAGAAGCCAATAAATCTTTGGATAATTGGAATTTCTTCATTTTTTTGGTGCATCGTTTCAATTGATTTTTTAATTCTTCGTTTTCTTTTTTCAATGAATCTATTTCTATTAAAATCTCTTCTTCATCTTCATCTTCATCTTCAAAAATTATTTCTTCTTCTTTTTGTTCTATTTCTTTTTCTTCTTCTTCTTTTATTCCCATATCTATGAATGACGGTTCGGTCAATCCAGATGCAACAAGAGTCTCTCTTTCTTCTTCTTCTAGACTTGATGTAGAACTGGAACTGGAATAATCTTCAATAGATATTCCCTCTGCTATTTCTTCCAACCCATCCATAGGATAACTGATAATGAGAGATTCCAAGGGTCGACGGAGTAAATTATATCCAAATGATTCCATATTTTCAAAATCAGGCATCTCTGTTTCCACTCCTCCTGCACTCGTTTTTGTTATTTTTTGTTTTCTCAAATAATCTATCACTAATTTGTATACCATAGACTGATAGGAACCAACATTAGTAATGTATATTTGTGATTTTAATATATTAATCGCATCAGTCTTTTCTATTCTTTTCCCATTCATTTGAAATCGAGGATAAACTCTTCTCTCCAACGTATTCTCCGGAGAGAAAATACTAGGAAAAACGCGATATGGAAATGTATATGGATTCTCTCCACGGACATAACTAACATATCCCGTTGCTTTTCGAATCAATAATTCCTCACCACCCTTTTTGAAATTCCCATTCTTATCAAAAACATTGCGTATATCTATCAAACCTCTTCTGTCATTTGCATTCATCAAATTGATAAGCCATATAATTTCTTTGTATGTATTATACATTGGTGTAGCAGACAACAATAACAATTTCAAATTTTCAGCCGATTTCACCAATTTCATCAAATAAATCGCAACTTTTTTATTTTCGTTGTCTTCTGAAATACGAATATTGTGAATTTCATCAATAACAATAAGACGGTTGTTAAATTCCGCACGTAAATTTCGAATGGCTATTCGATTTATGGTAGCCTCTGTCATTCTCTCTCTCTCTCTTTCCAATTCTTTTACATTGGAAGTTTTTACAATATAATTGGCGAAACTGTCATATCCCAAAAACAAATAAGAATTGTGTATAAGTGATTTTACCTGTTGAATCACCTTTTCTTTTGGCATATTTCTCATATTCATTGGATTGATTTCCTTTAATAATTTGTTGGAGGTACATGCACGAATATTCCAAAGTCCGTCCACTAATTTTAGCTTTCTCTCGTCAAACAGTTGTGTCTTGAAGTTTTCTTGGACGTTGGGCGATGCAACTATAATAATTCTTTTTTGGATACCGACTTGTTTCAAATAAGTTCGCATCTCCTCACACACTCCAATTGCAGCGCAAGTCTTGCCGCTACCTAATTGATGATACAGTAATAAGCTATTATAGGGTGTTTGGAAAGAGAGAAAATTCCGTACAAATAATTGATGAGGAGATAACTCGAATTCGGCGTTACTTAATATTTCTGCTTGTTTTTTAACGTCCTCGTGAATTTTACCGTCGTATTGAGTATCGTTGAATTCTTTCTTTTGAGCTATTTTTATAATAAAATTTGGGTCATTCAAGGTAGGATAGAGAGAAGCATTTTCGTTAGGCTGTTCTTTTAATTCTTCGTGTTCTAATAATTCCTTTTTTAATAAAAACTTGTTGCATTCTTTTGTATATGTATTTTCGGGAAGTCTGCATTTATTCATATCTTCTATTTTTGTTTGGTTTTGCATTTGCAATGTAGTCGGATTCAATGTGCGTTCAGTTTCAATAATAGCAGGTGTTTTAGGGTCTAGCACAATACCAACATTATTATTTGTTGAAGGGACAAGAGAAGAAACAGGAGCATAACCAGAAGACGAAGGTGTGGATGATTCAAAAACAATGTTTTCCATAAAATATAACTACTTATACTATTATTATATTTTTATAATAATTTATTTGCAATAATTTATTATAATAAAATAAGTTGCTGCCCCACCTTCGGTGAGACTTGTTGGGTCCCATGGGGGGGGGGGGGGGCAACACCATTAATAAATATCATATTCTCGTAAAATATAATCGACTGTTTCAATAAGCCTTTTTTTCTCTAAATTATAAGGTCGTATACATGAAATACATTCTTGGACGGTTTTCCACTCCAATTTACTCACTTCTGTTTTTTGATAATTTTTCATATCTACATCTACATCATCATCACTATTTATCATTGCCAAAAAATATTTATGTTTATACGACTTATGATTGGAACCAATAAATATTTCTTCCAATGGAAAAATATTTTCAATAATGGATATATCGTATCTTGAATATCCTGTTTCTTCTTCGAATTCTCGTAAAGCACAGTCTAAATCTTTTTCCATTTGATTACGTCTACCCTTTGGAAATTCCCACTCTGTTTCCACCCATGATGTATTACTCATATTGATAACATCTTCCAATTTTATTAATTTAGAAGAATATGAAAAGGAATGATCGCATATATCTTCTACAACAATACCACTCATAATCGTATTAAATTTTTTTAATGACATGTATTCTTCTGATTTATATTGGTTTATATTTATGTTTCCCCACATATTTTTCCATAAAACATCAAATGACGTATTTAATAGTTTTAATTTTTCAGGAATAGACATTTCATTGACGCAATTTTGAATTTGTTCTATATTATAGGGAATATATTTACCACGTATAAAATCAATGTATCCAAAACTATCTTTTCTTCTTATCATCAACAATTGCAATCCATTCTCACTTTTACGAAAAACAATTATACCGTAACTTGTAATTGGAAGTTTACATTGATGAAATAAATGCCCTAATTTTCCACAATTATTGCACTTACTCAACATACAAGCAAGACAAAAGAAAGCAAAATAAAAATAAAATATGAAAAATATTATTAATTACAATTTAGTAAAAACTTTTTAAATAGATTGTTTTATTGTTATAGTTTTTACTTTTATTTGTTATTATTTATTTAGAATACAATGCGAATAATAACTTGAATGAAAATCTGTTTTTATGTATATGAATTATTCATCACTTCAAAATACAAATTCATTGGATGCAACCGTCTGGGGACCACATTTTTGGTTTTTTTTACACACCATAGCACTCCATTATCCCAAGAATCCCAACGCAACTACAAAAAAAAAATATTATGAATTGATTGAAAATTTACCGCTATTTATTCCAGTGGAATCCATGGCAACTGATTTTACCCATTTACTAAATGAATATCCATTGGTACCTTATCTTGATAATCGAGATTCTCTCATACGATGGATGCATTTTATACATAATAAAGTCAATGAAAAATTGGAGAAACCCAAGATTTCATTGAGCGATTTTTATATCCAATATTACAATGAATTTAAACCAAAAAATGTAAAACGAATGGAATATTTGAAAACATATCAACGCGCCATTTATTTTGGTATTATATTTGTATTATTGATATGCATTTATTGGCTATATGGATATCGATAAATATATAATAATAATATAATATAGGTATAGCTATTTTTATGTCAACTACAAAAATACAAAATAAAACAAAAACAAATAAAAAAAAACACGAAACAAATAAAAAAACGAGAAGGCGGCCCAGAGGGGGGAAAGTGATTGAATCCGGAGGTTATGGGTGTGTATTTCGTCCTGCATTAAAATGCAAAAATTCCAACTATAGAAAACACAAATATGTCAGTAAATTAATGACAAAAAAACACACTGAATCAGAATACAAAGAAATTACGCGATTTTTACCTATCATGCGGTCAATACCTCATTATTATAAATATTTCATCGTAGAAGGAATTCAATTATGTTCTCCTGCACCACTTTCACCACAGGATTTAGTTAATTATGATACAAAATGTGATACATTATCAAAACCGGGTATAGGTATCACCAAAGAAAATATTAATGAAAATTTACATAAATTGAATATTTTGAATATACCAGATGGCGGATTAGACGTGCATGACTATTTAGACATGGTTAAATCTAAATATGAACTGAATAGATGGTCGAAAAGCATGGTATATCTTTTAGTCAACGGCATTCTACAACTTAACAAACGAAAATGTTATCACGGCGATGTAAAAGCATCGAACATTTTAATAGAAGTCATTAAAAACCGTGATTCAACCGAATGGTTGGCGCGACTTATTGATTGGGGGCTTTCATTTGAATATAAATTTAACGCAGAAAATATAAAAATGCTTTTACTATCAGACGGAACATATATGAGTATTCCCGCCTCTTTATATAGAAAATCATATCAATTTAATTTTCCCTTTTCTTGTATTTTATTCAATGAAACCTTTATGAAAAAGCATCTAGAATACAAAAAAAGACCAGAATTATTAAATGAGTTTTTACCTGTATGGTTGAAAGAACGCGGTGAAGGTCATGCAAATAGAATAGTAAAAATATGGTCTACTGTTTTATCCGATAAAATACAGGATACATCAAAGAAAGGAAAACAAATGTTTGTTAGTAAACTTATAGTAGATTATTTGACAAAGATTTTACAATCCTTTGATTCTCTCAAAGACTATTTTGAAAATGTATTTTTAAAAAATACAGATGTGTGGGGATTTCTTATATCTTATTATACGCTTATTGAAAATACCCATCTTCGACGCAGTCATATCGTCAATGAATACACAGATAAAAGAATAAAACAAATATTAATTAAATACCTTTTGATGCATTCTAGCACACCCATTCCAATTTACGAATTAGAAAGAGAATTATTACAGTTGCATTTTTGATATTGAATAAATTGCATTTATTTTATCCATATTTTTTTGTTACATGAATATATTTATCCATGTATATTCATTTAATTAATCGTCCAGACCGTATGGGTGCAAATCTGACATGGTTTATCATGCAGATTATTTACGCACACCATCATAAATATTTCATTCATTATGATTACGTTGAATTCTCCCATTCTCCTTTTGTAAAAATGATAATTGATTATATAGCCGTATATAACAGTGAACTAGAAATTCAACAACAGGTATCCGTTGGAGAACATGGAGAGAGAAAAGACTGGATTGAATTTAGCGCACAAGATTGGCCTGGTAATAATATGATTGTTTGTCGTGATATACAGCAAGATTTGGTGAGCTATTTTAAGAAACATTTGTACGAGAAAATGATTCCACATACTACCGCATTTTCATTTGCATCGTTGAATAACTCTTTAATAAAAGACCCAAAGAAAACAATTTGCGTCCACCTAAGATTAGACGATGTTAAGGACCGTATGGACTATGAAGGTATATTTTCAACAACTTATTATCGCACCAAACTGAATGAAGGACGCATCAATATTGATTTGCATGAAGAACATCTATATGGATTAAGTCAAGGTATATGGATGCCCGGATGGGGGCGTCACTATAATCCATATGATTGTCAAGCACCGATTGCAGAACACAAAGTTCAAAGAGTAATTGAAGAAGCTAAACAAAAATATCCGGAACATGAAGTGGTAATCATGGCGTCTCCTTTGCAATTACCACAAGGCCAAGAACAATGGAATGATTCATTATTTAGCAAATATACCTTTGTTGGAAGCGATGATCCTAGTCAAGATTTATATTGGATGTGTCAATGTGATGTATTGATATGTTCGCGTAGTTTGTTTTGTTTTTCTGCTGTCTACTTGGGTTCTGCAACCGAATACTATTTACCCATGTGGGGACATATTGCGGGAACAGGTCTAACGAGTAAATATGATAAAAATGAAGGATTAATACATTATTGGTATTCATAAAAGTTACACTTTTGCAAAAACAAATAGCTGCAATATATAATATATAATATATAATAATGCGAACTGAACTTTGGATTTTATTAATTACAGGCTTTTTAATGTATAATGCTTACCACGACGGAAAATATACAAAATTTCTCCTCTCTTATAAAAAATACTACATGATTGGGTTTTACGGACTGTTAGGGTTAGGCGTCTTTCTAATGATGCGACGAAATCCAGCAGATTGTAAAACAATGTTATTACATGCAAATAATGTGGTGAAATATTTGCCAATTGACAGAACTTCCATGAATATGATTAATCCTATCATGGATTTTACTACCCGAAACAATCATTATCAATACGAGGACGGTAACGGTAACGAAACAGAAAGAACCGGCAGTTTCATGTCTGCATTTAATAATGCCAATCATTTAGGAGAACAACGTATATTAAATTCTGGAAAAAAAGGCACAAAACGCTCTGTTAGTGAAACAAAAAAGAAATTTGTAGCCTCGCAACAAAATTGGAAATGCGGCGACTGTAAAACACAATTGACTGCGTGGTTTGAAGTAGACCACAAAAAAAGATTGGAATATGGCGGCAGTAATGATGTAAGTAATTTAGTTGCATTGTGTAGAGAATGTCATGGTAAAAAAACTGCCATGGAAAATATGTAGTGTGGATAATAATTGAAAAAAGGAAAATGAAGAATAAAATAAAATATTATATACGTATATTAGATTTACTTGGTTTATATTTTATATTTTGTTTAGAGTAATATTTTGAAATACAGTATATAATGCCAACCCAAGCAAAAGAAGAATTATTTGAAGCATATAATGCAATATATAGCAAATGGGAAACTTTGGATATAGTTCCAAAGATATTAATATCTCTTATTTTCATTTTACTTATTATTATAGTCATTATGGTTTCAACATATAAAAGCTGGAACAAAATCCCGAAAATAACAACAGATATGAGTATTTCAATAACAGTTATGATTCTTTTAGTTATATTTTCATGTGTTTTACTATTTTATCCTCAACAATCAAGTAGCCAAATTGTAAAATTATACAGCATATTTGAGAATAAATATAATAAGTCTACTCTATTATTCTATTTTCTTGTCGTTTTATTCATTATTATAGTTAGCCTTATTGCAACATATAAACAATGGGATAAAGCGCCAAAAACAGCGGCAAATACTAGTATTGCAATTGTTTTTATGATTCTTTTATTTTTATTTGCATTTTCGTATTTTTTCTTTCCTAAACAAACTACACAAAACGTACAAAATATTGGAAATGTTCCAAGCACATCCTATCAATTATTGCAATATAGAGGATTTAAATACAAACTCGCCTATTTTTCTTTGTTTTGTGCCTTTGTTCTTTTATGCATCATAATAAATGGAATAAATCCTTATAATATAACAACCAAGTATTTTGGGTTTACCACTTTTATTATTTTATTTGTTGCCTGTTTTTTTGTAGGAGTATTATTTTGGTATATTTATAACTACAACTATAATATTCAAACACCCCGCCCTGTATGGAATTTCTTTTTAAATACAATTTACATATTATTTAGTTTAGGATTATCTACGGCGTTAATTGCATGGACCGTCATTAGTATTGGAAGTTTTAATACCACTGCGAATATTATTTCATTACTGGGTAATATTGCATTAATCGTTGTATTATTTGCAATAGTGTACCGCATGATTGATGTAAACTCGTATGTGAGAAATTCACCCATAGTTAGATTATTATTAAACAGCATATTTTATATTCCATGTTTATTGGTAAATATATTGGAGTTTCTTTATCAATCCAATAAAAATACCAATAAAGTTGAAATCACCCTGTTTGTGTTGAGTATTTTATTAATATTATTTTTATTCATGGGCGTTCCTTATTTTGAGAAAAAATTTTATAGCCAAGGTGGAATGCAGTTATTGAATGAACCTGTATACTTGGATAATAATCTGGTTTTATCGGACTATTCAAAATTAAATCCCCAAAAAATAAATCCAAGTGACCCCAGCAACAATCTGTATGAGTATAATTATGGTCTTTCTATGTGGATCTACATTGATTCAAGTAATAAAACTGATTCTAGCGGAAATATTATTATTACTAAAACAGATGTAAGTGGAAATGTTACAACTAGTTTAATCAATTCGTATAAAACCATATTTGATTATGGAGGTAAACCATCCATTTATTATGACGCATCCAATAATAAAATATCAATATTAGAAGTTTCCAAAAAAAATAAGGATAATCCGGATGTTACTGTCATTTATGAAAAGAAAAACATAAAATTACAAAAATGGAATCATGTTATTTTAAATTATAATGGTGGAACATTGGATATATTTTACAACGGAAAATTAGTAAAATCACAACCAAATGTATCTCCTTACATGGAAATGGATTCATTAACAGTTGGTTCTACACATGGTACAAATGGCGCCATTTGCAATATTAACTACTTTAATCATACATTGACTACCCAACAAATATACTATTTATACAATTCTGTAAAAAACAGTACTCCTCCAATCATTACAACATCTATCATAAATACAGATTACAATAAATCACAACAACAGGGCGAAGATTTAACAACTGGCATTATTGTAACCAGCGTAGCAAGCGTAGTTTCTATTTTAGGAGTATTGATGTATACTTCATAATCTTAATCTTAATCTCTATTGTTTTATTATAATTTCTTTTCTTTTGTTGGAAAAAGAAATTAAGTGTATTATATTTATTTTATGAATTATTTTATGAATCTATAATATAGAATATAATATAAAATATACAAAAGATGAAGGTGCAAAATATTATTCTTCTAGTTATTGTATTTGTTTTATTATATGTTGTCATATATTACATCTCAAAAGATGCATCAACTGTTTCATCTTATATAAAATCTGGAACAGTTACCACAACCATTACACCACAATCTATACAAGGAAATAATGGTCCATCTTCTATCAACTTTACATACTCGGTTTGGTTCAACGTAGATGATTGGAATTATAAATACGGAGAACCCAAAATTATTTTTGGTAGATATACGCCCAATGGTGGACTACTAACCAATGCTTCTTCATCTTCAAACGCGTCTGTTCCAGCCCAATCTTCGGTTAAAGCAGTATCCGCAAATGCCACATCTGCATTAAAAAATAGCGGAAGCGCAAATGGTGGAAATATGATTACAAATGCAGTAGACCTCCTAAACTATGTTACAAAAGAAGGACTTACATCAAAGGAAGGTCTCAAAAATATGTCAATCGGTAATGATGGAATAATTGGAGATTATATCCAACAATTTAGCACTCCTTGTCCTCTTGTTCTTTTAGGACCTAAAAAAAATAACTTGTATATTTGTGTTCAATGCACTGGTGTGAGTGACCCTTATGTTGTAGAAATAAGCAATGTTCCTATTCAAAGATGGGTAAACCTATTTATGAGTGTTTATGAACGAACATTGGATATTTATTTAGATGGTAAATTGGTAAAAACTGGTATTTTACCAAGTACAGCCCAAGTTGACGCAAAGTCGAATCTTTATTTGACTCCATTTGGCGGATTCAATGGATGGACTTCTAAACTTCAATATTGGGACACCCCATCTGACCCGCAAAAAGCATGGAATACTTACAAGGCTGGATACGGAAGTAGTTTATTCAATAGTCTTCTTGGTAAATACCAAGTGCAAATATCAGTGTTAAAGAATAACCAACCTACTACAAGTATTACTATATAACTTTTTACATTTTTATTGGTTTAGTTATTGATGTAAGGTGCAATACAATAATATATATTTATAATTTATAATGAACGATCAACATCTACTATTTAGATGCATCCATGGTTTTGGAAATAGACTATGTAATATAATCAATATGTTTTATATTCATGATAAATATCCACAGTCATTCATATATCTAGATTGGAGAAAAAATAATCATTGCAATATAGGTATAGAAGATATAATTGATATAACGCAATATACATGGATATTATCATCAGATGAATATTACACGAATATTTTTTCGAAATACAGAAGTATAGAATTGTGGGCGTCCACTAGTGTAAATGAAAGAACTAGATGGGATAAAATTGAAGAATGGAATATTCATAAATGTATAGTGTCGGTGTCATTTAATATATTTGAATTTGTACCAAAAACATTTTGCATAAATACATTTAATTCATTCATATTTAAAGAAACTATTTATAAAATAGTAAATGATAAAATCAATAACTATGGAATTGAAAAAAATGTAATACATTTTAGAAATGGAGACTTGATAAAATTATTGGTAACAAACGGTTATGAGAACGAAGTTGACAAAATGATACAAAAAATAGATGGAGTAAAAAATAAAAATGAAATAATGGAATACAATAAATTGGATGTAGATAGAAAATATAATGATGTATTAGAGTCAGTCGCAGATTTAATATTTATATCAAAATATTGCAACTTGATGGGTTATTCGCCATATTCACATTTTTCATCGTGGATTTTTTTATTGTCAAAAAAGTATGTAAACGATACCACTAAATATCCAATTTTTAACAGTAGAATAATTGACGTTATAATTTTTCAATAAAAATTATCATTCGCACATAACCATAGTTATTCACAAAAAACTAGTGTCATGCAGAAAGTACCTTACACTATTTTGGACTAGGAACATATACTTTCAATGACCGCACAATTCAAACGTCCATTCACAGGAAGTAATAATGATTGAACTGGTGCAACGGGTAACAATTTAGGTAGTGTAGTTTTAGAAACTGTTTTAGATGATGGTGGTGTAGGTGGAGGAAGAGTATGTTTATTATTGCCAGATGACCCTGAACCAGCGTTTGCTGGTAATTTTGGTTGAGGTTTAGCAGGTGTTGGTTTTATACATGGTACAATAATGCCATTATCTGGTTTAGTTGCAGTCTGTTGACCGGTGTTTAAGTTCAAAAAGGAGTAATTATTTCGTTTGAGAACATTTGTATTTGGTTCGGTATAAGTGTCTGTTTGTGATGCATATCCTTTTTTAGGATTCGTCCACAATCCTTGAACGACTTGGCTATATACTTGATTGCTTGTAAGGCGAGTTTTACCATTTTTTAATATAAATATTTTTTCTGCCATGGCTAATTCTTCTGCGGATACTCCGTATAATGCCGGAGGACATCTATTGAAATTTATACCATTGATCTGACCTACTCGTTGTGTTCTCGACCACGGAGGTGGATTTACATTGATAACAACTGGTAAGATAGTACATGTTTTTTCTATATTTATATTTGCGTTGGCACTTCCCATATTTTGAATATAATAAATATAATAAATACGAATATTCTTTTTCTAATAATATTATAAGAATAATTCTAATAATATTATAATAGTATAATAATAGTAAACGGTCTATAACAATAAATGGATAGAGGATTTAATACATTTTCTCTACCCAATAATAATTCATATACAACGAGAGAATTTTTAGAATCAAACACATTGATTGCAAAGGTTACTTTTTTAATTTTCGTTTTGTTTATTTTTGTCATTATTTTACGTTTAGGAATATCTCTTTTATCCTATTTTTTAGGTCCCAATGATTCACCCCATATTATTGATGGTATGAGAGATGCAACCATTGCAGAACAATTTATACAAGATCCAAATATTTCTAAATCCAAAACTATTTATCGTTCTGTAAATCAAAAAGACGGTTTAGAATTTACCTGGTCTGTTTGGCTATTTATTAAAAGTATTTCTACAACGGATGGAAAATACAAACATATTTTTCACAAAGGCGATGACCCGCCCGGAGTTGATATAGATAATAAATTTACCAGAGATAAACCAGGTGTAATCTATCCCAATAATGGTCCAGGACTTTACATTGAAAAAAATACAAACAATTTAGTAGTAATTATGAACACATATACCAATATAGATGAAGAAGTAATCATTGAAGATGTTCCTCTTAATAAATGGATGAATGTCGTTATTGTTTGCAAAGATAGAACATTGAATGTATATATTAATGGTGTAATTACACAGAGTGTAATATTGAGTGGTGTTCCCAAACAAAACTATGGAAACGTGTATGTAACTTATGGAGGAGGATTCCCTGGATATATTTCCAATTTATGGTATTATAATTATGCACTTGGAACATATGATATTACGAATTTGGCAAAGAGTGGTCCAAATACAAAATATTCTAGCAGCAATGCTATGGCAATGAAAGATCCAAACTATTTATCTTTACGTTGGTACTTGCAATAAATACCAGAAAATAAAATTTATGTTATTCAAGTTTTATGAAAAATATATTTTTAGAAAATTAAGATTACAAAGTTATAGAAATACCAAGAAAAGCGAACAAAAAATGTTAAACAATTTCAAACGAATTTTTGGTAATGAAACAGAAGTTGTAGTTTGTTTTGGTGATTACGAACAGAAACAACAAATGAAATACAAGGAAGCAACCAAAGGAAAAGGAATGAGAACTTTATTTAGAAAAGCAGGTTTTCAAACTTATTTGGTTGATGAATTTAGAACCAGTTGTAGATGTTCCAAATGTGAAATAGGTATTTGTGCGAAGAATATGGTAATGGAAAATCCAAGACCATACAAAACAGGAAACATTCTCGTACATGGACTGATTTGTTGTAAGAACGGATGCGGTTATTGGAATAGAGATGTGAATGGTGCAACAAATATTTATAAAATTGCTTATAATGCGATAAATAATAAAGAAAGACCAAATTATTTATCAAGAAGCAATAACTCATCAGGGTTTTTAGAAGAATTCCCAAAATCAAAATTTACATGCCTTGAAATAGGCAAACCTTGAAGTTTCCTTTCATTTTATACAGAAAGGTGCGGTTTTAAATCTTCAAGGGTGTAAATATGTTTTTACAGCATGGATAATCTTTTCTTTATTCCAACTATATGAATTATTATTATTATCTTCCAAATTATATATCTCGTGACCACCTACATTAAATTCAAGACAAATTAAAACGCAATTATCTTTTGTATAACCAATTTTGTTATCTTTTCTCTCTATTGTAATCTGATAATCACCATTCATGTTTAACGGATAATTACTATAATAACAACGTCCTTTTTGTATTTTCCACATATCCAATAATTCACTCAAAGTTAATGTGTGGGTTAAATCTTTTCTTTTTAATATAGTTTGTTTTTCCTTTCTATTATTAGTATTATGCTTTGAAGAATTTAATAATATAAGCATCCTTCCTCTCAATGTTTCCTTTTGTTTGTTATTAATTCCCCTGATACATTCTTTACACATATGACTTTTTAATCCACTTTTTGTAAAATCGTTTTCTAGATGTTTGATTTTATCGCAAATATGACATAATTTTTCTTTTTTAATTATATCTACGAATATTGTTGTTTGTTTATAACCACTACCTTTTGAATATTTTTTTTGAATTGCAATTTGATATTGTCTTTCTATTTCAACCAGTTCGGTTGTAGTAAAGGGTTCTTGGTATTTATAGTAGTTAATGCAAAATTCATGCCATTTGTTTTTGTTCCAAGGTCTAAATCCAGATTGAAATTCTATACATGTTAATACTACATTGTCGGTTGTGTAATTTTTGTTAATATCTATTCTTTCAATAGTAATTTTCCAATCGCCGAATTTTACAAATTCAAGTGGTATATTTGAGTAATAACAGCGTTTGTTCTGTTTTTCATATAAATCTATAATAAACGCACTAGTTAATTCACTTGTTTTTTCTTTTCTGCCTTTTGTTCTTCTACTGTGTGTGTGTGAAACTAATGTATTTATAGTCAATTGTATATTGTCATTATTGTATTTTGACCTGCATATTTTACAAGTATTACAATTTTTATCCTTCATTTCTTTGTTATCAAAATACTTATGACAGGTCAAGCAAATAAATCCTTCTGAATTTACCACACAGCCGCAATTGTTTAAATGCAAGCATTTATTGCAAGCAACATTATCAACGCATTTGTTATATACTGTTGTTTCATAATATTCGTGTGGTAACATACAATTGGGGCAATAAGAATTACACTTGAATTTTAATACCAAAGTTGAACCAATCGTAATATAATCTATATATTTTGGAATTTCATATAAATCATTGAAATGCGGCGTATCTTTCAATAAGGGTTTTATTCCATCTTTTTTTAAAGATGAAACAATTTGAATACAATCGTCACAACAATACATTGTTTCATCGTAAATATCTTCACGTCGAAGTAAAGCAAATAAACTTATTTTAGTTGGTTTTTTACAACGCCTTATAATGCAAATAAAACCAATTATACTTCGCTGTGTTAACATTTCGTTATCTAGATATTTCAATTCTATTGAAGGTATTTTTTCTTTTATTTTTTCTAATATTTCAGTGTATTCATCATATTTTTTTATACTTTTTATTTGTCTTGCGTGGTTTGAACAATATGTATTACGGGTACGGACCAAATCACGAAAAGATTTATCCCATACTTCATAGCAAAAAGATACGGAACAAATTCCACAAATACGACTATAAACTTGTATTGTTTTTTCATCAAATTCTTGTTCTTCTATCAAATTTAATGCCAACTCATTTTTTAATTGGTTTAGAAATTGAATATTCCACTTGTTTTTATTTGTCATTATTATAATTAATATAATAATAAGGTTAACATTTAACTGTTTTCATTTTTTTTATAAATATCATAGTGGCAGGCAGAAAGTACCTAACCCAACAATTTTAAAAATAATGAAATATACTTTTAAAGTCTATCCGTGTTTTTGTATCCGCAACGAAGGTATGGATACAAAAACACGGATTGCCTATATCCTTTTAGCGGATAAATACATTTATCCGCGAATAGAGATTAACTGCATGTATGATACTAAAATTATTTGAATGAAAATAATTTTATTTTTACTAAATCAATTCTAGGTACTTTCTGCCTGACACTATGCCTGACACAATATGGAATTTCCAGATCATAATTATTTAAGTATGATCTGGGGAGTAGACATTAAATTAGAAAGGGTTTAATTATTTTAAGTTCATCTATATAAATGTATTTTATAACAAACACATAATTTCCATTTAACATTTCTCCTGGGTTATGATGCCAGATTGACACGTGTCATTTTCATCCACTTTTACACAATTTTTAACACCATTTGTTTCTCCAATAAAACACCATCCTGACTTTTTGGTTTGTTGTGTAGAACTTGTAGCATCATCTGCATCGTATTCTTTTGTTTGTGTTTGTTTTTGTGGAGTTTGGAGAGAATCTTTTAAATTTTTTGAAGGAGGTTCCGGAGTTGGTGATACTTGGGGTTGTGTTGATTTTTGTAATGTTGTTGCAGCAGAATCCACACCTTGTGCAATTCCCTTGGTTCCTTCGGCCGCAGAATAAACAGTTTGTGATGCTGTTCCACCTGCTACTTTCGCAAGAATTTTTGTAAGAGGACCTATAATATTTGCGACTGTTTGTGTTCCTTTGGCTAAATAATTGAATATATTAAATCCTGCATATGCAAGAAAAACAATAACAACTAACCAAAAAATCCAAGAAGAAAATATAGAATTATTAGACGTTGTTTCTAATGAAGATGAAGTAGGAGAAGAAGATGGAGATGGCGAAGGCGAAAAAATGGATGAAGACGAAGTTGTTGGGGGTGGAGGGTGTGGCGGTGTAGATTCAAATATATTCATATTATTTCTATTTTCTTTATTTTATTCTTTGTTATAATATAACAGAATAGAATAAACAAAATATTAATGCGCAAAACAAAATCAAGGCGCGTTTTATCAAACTTTTCAAGAAAAAATAAAAAGAATGTAGACTCGTTTGAGAGAGAAATCATCGTTTTTTTCCTGGAAATGTTAAATACAATCAAATTGTATCATTGGAAAACTTATAGTTATGCAACTCATAAAGCAACGGATGATTTATATTCTAAATTGGGAGAGAACACAGACAAATTTATTGAAATCTTATTAGGAAAATTTGGAAATCGCGCAAATTTATTGAATACAACAAGTATTCCTGTTAAAGATATGCATTCCGCAGAAGAATTCAAGAGAGAAATAATAAGATATAAAAGTCTTCTAGTTTCCTTGACAGATCATCCAACCATGAAACTCATGACAAACACCGATTTATTGAATATTCGCGATGAAATGCTAGCGGACTTGAATCAGTTTTTATATTTATTTACATTGCATTAAATAAAATAAAATGTTATATTATATTACAACATTTTATGCCAAGAAAAGCAATTACAACACGAAGCCGTCCTAATAGAAACTTATCAAATAATAATGGTGGTAACGGTATTTTAGGTTCAGGTATATTTGGTTTATTTGGAAACATAACGAATATAGAATGTAGTTCAACGGACAAATCTATGTATTGCAATGTTATGAAAATATTTAGTGTAATATTTAGTTTTTTCTTTTTATGTTTGATCCTTTTTATTGTATACTCGTTATTCAAAAAATGGCGTAAATCTTAAATCTGACCGATCTTTATATTCTTTTCTACAAAAAAGAATATAATCCAAAAAGAACTTAAAGAACTCCCCGATTTCCCATACTTGCGTTTTTAACAAAAAAATATTTTCTTTACCAATGGAGGAAAATTTAGGAAAAATCGCTGAAAAAAAGGCACCAAATCAAAAAATTGTTCCAAAAGTTTTTTCAGGTTTTGAAAAATGGACATTTATTTGTCCATTTTTTTGTCCGCCAAAAGACTTTTGGAAATCGATTTTGTGATTTTTCATTTTACAGCATAATGCTCTTATTTTCAAAAAAAGGGAGAAAAAAGTGTGACTGATTATTTTTTAAATAAATTGGACACTATTTCCCATTTTTGGATAAATGGGACAGAAAAATCCATGAAAATCCATGCATTAATTTTTGTTTGCATAATTGATAACATAAAAAAATATTTATTAAAATTATTTTGCTAGGTAAAATAAATTTTGGGACAAAAAATCCATAAAAAATCCATCTATAAATACATGAAAAAAAATATTACCATAATCAATAAGAAATATTATTTATGATGCAAACATATGAGACGATAATTTTTGGGTGGGACAAAAAATCCATTACTGAAAAAATAAAATATTTTTTTCTTTTGTATTTAGGGAATTTTCAATAAAAGACGTAAAATGTGGATTTAGAAATTAGATATATTTATTTATAGTTGGACTTGGCGACAGTTTTGATTATTCAAAAACCATGTGCTAAGAATTACAGTGAATAATACAAGTATTTAGGTTTCTTTTTTATTTTTTTTTCTCATTTAGAGATATTGGATAAATGGGACAAAAATCCACAGAACATAATACACCCAATTTTTATTGTGAAACATGTAAACTGTATACGTCATGTAAAAGAGATTTTGATAGACATTTATCCACACGAAAACATAAAATGTGGCAAAATTGGACGGAAAATCCACAATTGTCTGAATTTTTTAAAAATACTTGTTCTTGTGGTAAAACCATTACAAGTAAATCGTCTTATTGGCGTCACATGAAGTTATGTGGTGTTAAATATGAAAATACATCGGTAACTCCTATTACATCAGAAAAAGCGACAGATTTAGTGACCTTTTTAATACAAGAAAATAAGGACTTTAAACAAATGTTAATAGAACAAAACAAGACCATGATGGATATGATGTCAAAACAACAACAACAACAACCAATTCATGGTAATAATAATAACAATACACAAATCAATAATACTCAAATAAACAAGCAGAAATTCAACTTGAATTTCTTTCTGAATGAGACATGTAAAGATGCCATGAATATTACCGATTTTGTAAATTCTCTTCAAATTCAATTTAGTGATATAGAAAAAGTAGGAGAACTCGGTTATGCAGAAGGTATTTCCCGTATTTTTATGAAAGGTCTGAAAGAATTAGACATTTGTAAACGCCCCGTCCATTGCACCGACTTGAAGAGAGAAATCATGCATATCAAAAACAATAATAAATGGGAGAAGGAGATTTCTCTCCTGCAAAAAGCCATTAAGATTATTACAAATAATAATATTAACAAGATTACTGACTGGAAAAACGCTCATCCAGGATGCACTGATGGAGAGAATAAACTAAACGATACATACTGCAAAATTATGTATGAATCCATGGGTCCAATAGATGAGGAACAAGAGAAAAAAGATTTCAGTAAAATTATCCGCAATATTGCCAAGTGTACCGTTGTGGATAAGGCAAATAAAGAGGGAGATTCTGAAATATGAATATGTTGAAGTGCAGCGATAAAAATAAACACAAAAGACTTAAACAAGAAAAATGCTAATATTACTATTACAAATGAAACTTATTTGTTTGTTACTATTTACATTGAATATAATACAAGGAAACAAAATAATAAGAAATATGGATATTCCTTCATGTAGAAATTGTATATATTATAAACCATTCAAATATGATGACCGTTCTGCCAAGTTAAGTAAATGTGAGCGCTTTGGAGAGAATGATATTATAACTAATAAAATACAATATGATTATGCAGATTTGTGTAGAAATGACGAATCAAAATGCGGAAAAGATGCCAAATATTTCGAAGAAGATAAAAATGTAAAGTTGAAAATATTTAGGGATTTTATTATCAAAACATCATATTATGTTTCATCTCGTATAATATTTATAGCATTGTTGTCACTAGTATTTTTTATATTTTTACAGTGACATGTTCAACAAAATTCGTAAAAAAATAACAAAAAAAAAATTTTTTTAACGTAAAAATGGACCGTATACATTGCATAAATACAAACGCGCTAGAAAATATACAAGATATGATTGATAGAAACCTTTTACATGAAGGAACAAGAGTTTTTTTATCTTTTTCTAATTTCAATATAGATAATAGTGATTACATTCCAGGATTTTCAATTTCTATTGAAGAAACGAAAAAAATTATAAGCTTGGTTCATTCGCATGGAGGAAAAATAAGTTTGTCAATTGGAGGACCTAATCACATGGTTACTGGTTGTGACCTATATCACATAATTGGGCTGTTAGGCATGCATATAAGTAGACTTTTGGGAATATATGGATTTGATGGAGTAGATTTCAATATCCAAGACAAGGCAGAATCTATTCCCAGTGATTTTTCTTTTAATTTTGCATATTTAATAAATATGATGAGACACTGGAACCCTGATTTGTATATTACCTTGACTATGTTGGGAAGCTCATGGGAAGAGGGGTCGTATCAAAAATCATTGTTGGATCAGTCAATTAAAAGTTTAGATGCATATTACTCTATTGAACACGATTTGACTGATAAGAATGAACTATTTAGTAAAGAGAAATCTGATTCAGTTTGATACAATAAAAACTATTACTTGAAAATATAGGATAACATATTTCATTGGTATCCATGTTACCTAAAAATAAAATATACTTTAAGGTCTATTCATGTTTTTGTATCCGCAAAGAATGTGTGGATATAAAAACGTTGATTACCTATACCTATACCCTTTTCGCATATAAATACATTTATTCGCGAATAGAGATTAAACTATTTATAATTTTATACAACACCTTTTATAAATAATTTAATTATGAATCAGGAGACGAAAATGAGGTTCGCGGAATAAATTTTTCTTCCAATGTATTCATTGCTTCCAATTTTTCAATTGTTTTTTCCAGATTACTCTGGTTGAGATTCTTGAATAAATAGTCTGTATTAGGACTTTTTTCGTTGTGTTTGATTTGCTTGTAAATACTGTCCATTTTTGTTATAATCGATGCTATTTTTTCTTTGGTCTTATCTTTTACAATGACTTCATTCCAATGAACGGGCTCAATCAAGAGAGAAGCAACAAAATACATGATAAATTTTCTCTTTTTATATGTTGTTGGTGTATATTTCAAAACGAATAAAGATAACAAACTGTCTATTACTTTCTTCTTAATTTTTTTATGTATAGGGTCTGATTCTATTTCTCTCATAAAGGCATCCCATATAATCCAAACAATATCTAATTGAAATTTACTGTCAACTGGAATATTGGTTCGGCGTTCACATACACATTTGTCTCTCTTGGCCCTACATACATTTTCAAATTCCATAATCCATTCAATCCAATAACAAACATCAATAATACTTTTACTGTCTTTGGAGAGATGAAAACACAGTTCATTTACTGCAACATATAATTCGGTTGGATCTTCTTTTAAAAACACATTTTTTGCATAATATAGATTGGGGGCTTTTAATTTTTCATTTAATTGAGTCATATCAAAATCGGTTATTTTTATTTTTATTTCGTCAAAACTGTGTTTTCTCTCTGCTTCGCATAAAACACAAATAATCTCTCCAAACAGATTGCGAATACGAGTATTGTTACGCATACGCAATTCTTGATTTATATATCCATTTTGTACGATTTCTTTAAACTGCTGAATGCGTAGTTCCAAGTAATTTGCCATTTTAGGATTCCCTAAATGCACGTATTTACTATAAAAAAAAATAATTATATCCCATAGTTCACTATACAATCCAGCACAAACAAATTCGGCACTCCAATAACAAGCGGGTTCAATCTTGGATTTAATCAAACTCGATAATAGTTCTTTTTTAACATCAGACCTTTTAAATTCTGAAAAAGTAATTCCTTTAAAATCTTTTTGTAGTCTCACGTCATTTATTTCAGTAATAGAATAACTCATTTATTTTTTTTATTTTAATACATAAAATATACACAAAAAATATCCAAATAATACATATAGAATAAAGACATATAAAATAAAGACATATAGAACAAAGAAAAAATATATAATTAATATATGGGCGAAAATAAAATATTAACTAAATGGGGTATGGTATTAATGTGTGTTATTTTCCTTTTATTTATTGCATTATTGTTTAAAACAGTCAAACGAAAAGAAGGATTAGAACCAAGACCCCCGAATACACCTGTACCAGCTACTTCTACTGAGAAAGGCCTACAGCCTGCCTCTGCTGCTGCGGGCGGAACTGCTGGCGCTGCACCTGCTGCTGCTGCGGGCGGAACTACTACTGCGGCGCCTTCTGCTGGAACCACAAAAAAACCATTTGTTTCAAAAACAGACCCCTCTGGTATTTACGATGATTTTTATGCAAATGTATACGATCATTTAGTATTTAACAATTTAAAAACAAGTTATGAAGTTGGCGAAATATTGAATATAACCAAACCAACGAATGATAGTGTTGTATTAGATATAGGATCAGGAACAGGTCATCACGTTAGATTGTTACAAGAAAATGGAATTAATGCAATAGGTGTTGACGTTTCTCCCGCAATGGTGAAAAAAGCAAAAGAAACATTTCCCAAGTCCAAATTTGCAGAAGGTGACGCAAATGATCCTGGACTATTTGCACCAAATACATACACTCACATTCTTTGTCTCTATTTTAGTATCTATTATTTCAAAGACAAGACTGCATTTTTCAGAAATTGTATGAGATGGTTAATGCCAGGTGGATATTTAGTGGTCCATTTAGTAGATAGAGAAATGTTTGATCCTATTTTACCACCAGCAAATCCGCTGTTTTTAGTATCTCCACAAAAATATGCAAAAGAAAGAATAACACAGTCCAAGGTTACATTTAATAACATGGATTATGTCGCTAATTTTGATTTAGATTCAAAGTTAAATACTGCTACGTTTTATGAAAAATTCAAGGATAAAGACAATGGAAATGTAAGAACAAATGAACATAAATTTTATATGGAACCTCACACTCAAATTATAGCAGAAGCACGTAACCTTGGATTTATTTTATATGCCAAAATAGATCTTATAAAGGTCGGCTATGAATACCAGTATTTGTATGTATTCAATAAACCCATGTAAGGAAAATGTGTAAAAAATAAATAACAACAGAACATAAAGATAATGATTTATATTTATGTTCTCTCTGCGGTTGTTGCCGTCATTATTATAATATATATTTACATAAGATTGTCTTATGGGTTTTGGTATTATCAACCAGTCTTTCATTTGTACGATTTAAAATATTATTTATTTCCATGCGGGATTATTCAGCATGAAAATCCAGAAAAAAACAGATATACCAATTTGATAAATGTGTATACTTCAACATCTATGAACGAGAGAAAAACCAAGCATTTTGTTTTTTTTATTCGAAAACATTTTTTGAAAAATCAAAACAATGTATTTTTACCCAAAAAAATAAATATTGAGCCATATTTTGCAGGACATAATCATCCATGTTTTTATTCTTTTTATGTAGAAGATCAACATTTTTATATTCAACCAGATGTAATAACAAATAAAACCACAATAGACACAAACACAATAAAAAACAAAAACAATGACGAACAAAAATTATCTAGACATTCAGATACAGATATAGGTATCATAAAAGAAAAAAAAATCATTGGTGTTATGACAACACGACCTTTACATGTTTCAATATATAAAAATAAAGCACATAAAAAAGAAGATGCAGTATTTTATGTGTATTATGTAGACTATTTGTGTGTTGATAAATATGAGAGAAAAAAAGGAATTGCACCGCAAATTATACAGACTCATCATTATAGACAACGACGCGGTAATCCTAATATCCAAGTTAGTTTATTCAAGAGAGAAGGCACATTAACTGGTATCGTACCACTGTGCGTGTATTCAACGTTTGCATTTTCTTGTGAAAACTGGATTCATCCAGATTCTCTCCATCCTCCTTTTTCATTGATAGAATGTGGAGGACAAAATTTAAACTATTTGTTGGATTTCATGAAAATAAATATGAGTGAATTGTTTGATATTTGCATCACTCCCGAATTATACAATGTCTTGGAATTATTGAAAACAAATAATATATTTATTTATTATTTACTTGAAACGCAACAGGACGGAAGCAGCGAAATCATGAGTGCATATTTTTTTAGACGAACATGTGTTTCCTTAGATAAAGGAAAAGAATGTATCTCTTGTTTTGCATCCATTTCTACCGCTAAATTACGATCCTCGATATTTCACACTGGATTCTTGAACTCTCTCTATTTGGTTAAAAAAAAGGTGAATTGTCAAATACTTTGTATAGAAAATATTTCTCACAATCATGTATTGATTAGAGAGATCCAAAAACATTACAAAGAAATGATTGTCTCTCCAACCGCTTATTTTTTTTATAATTTTGCCTATCCCACATTCAACTCAAATAAATGTTTCCTATTATGTTAGGGTTACCCCCCCCCCCCCTCAGTGCTATCTTTTATATTTACCAATTTTTGAAAATGTATCTGCCAAGAAAATAATAAAAATACCTAAAAAAGAATATAAAACGACTTCTTCTGCAACGGAACCGGTTCTCTCGTCCTTTTGTTCTTCTAATAGATGAATCATGTAGTTTATTTTTTGCAACAAAGCATTGTGTTCTGTTGTCTGTATTTGTGATGGAGATGATGCAGATAAATACGGTTTTTCAATATTTTTTTCGTCAGTAACATCCGCCACAAATTTTTTATAGTATTCTTGATCTGTTATTCTACTGGGATAGTTGGATGGATAATTATTCAAGTCAATATTATCTTCTCTATTATATTCGGATGTGTTTTGCAAATATTTAGGTTGAGACTGTAAACTATTTTGTTGTTGTAATTGTGGAAGACTTCCTAAATTAGTTAGTCCTTCTTTTTTTTGAATGGGTTGTTGTGTATTCCATTCTTTTATTGTTGCCCGTGCAACACCGGCAGATATTGGAGGTGGAGGAAATTTATAATCGGTTGTTTTATTATTTGAGTTACAATTATTGTTATAAACAGAATCCATGTTATAATCTCCTAATTCTGTATTATCATCGTCTTCTACTTGGGGGCACATATTATTTCCAGAGTTGCAACCATGAATAGATTCTAGCACATGCCTAACTTTATCTTGATCTATAATTTGATCTGGAAAGCTATGTCGTTTTTGTGTTTTAGTTCTATTTGTTTTTTTACTTATATAACATGTCGTATTGTTGTATACTTCCACTGGTGCAGCATTTAATGCTAAAAAGGACATTTACAAATATATACTCTCTCTCTTATAAAAATTTTAGATAATAATTTTTCTGTTTATTGCTAAATATATTATATAGAATGTCGAAAAAACAAATCTTGTATTATATTACTGTTTTTTTATTATTAGGTATTATCGTTTATTTTAGTATCAAAAAACAACAAGAAATAAATAAGGAGGGTTTTATGAATATAAAGGCATATTATCATTCAACCAGTAGAGAAATAAGAAATATATTTCATAATTTCACAAAAAAAATATCTAATTTATTTCATAAGATTTCTAGAAAATTCTGATTATAATATAGGATACCTACCTACATCTTTTATTATCGTTGTATTTATAATATGCCTAAACGAGAGAAAACAAAGGAAGATACAACACCCCCAACACCTATAATAAAAAATACAAATGAAGGACCACCAACCCAAGGACAAATACCTATGCCTAAAACATTGTTTGGTTTTTTTCACTATTTACACGATCACATTTTTTTTTTAAATAACAGTAAATTTTTTGCAGGGGTTATTATGATATTGTTGAATATAGGTTCTAAATTTATAACTATCCAATTTAGCAAATCCGTAGAAGAATATTTGAAACTCTCTATTACCAAACAAATATTGGTTTTTGCTATGGCATGGATGGGTACAAGAGATATATATACTGCACTTGTGTTAACTTCTGTTTTTGTCATACTGTCCG
>Ga0214921_10002787_pt1 | contig 27768 bp, 23 predicted proteins | sample LL1505_MetaG_FD_177992 | JGI IMG/M metagenome (GOLD analysis project Ga0214921, IMG submission 177992) | Freshwater microbial communities from Lake Lanier, Atlanta, Georgia, United States - LL-1505 | ecosystem: Environmental > Aquatic > Freshwater > Lake | place: USA: Georgia | collected... | reverse complement strand
TGTATAAAATCTAAATCTTCTTTAATATGTTCATCAGGTGTCTCTAATATTATTGGTACATTTAATTTAAAACATAATTTAATAAATTCACTCAATCCATCTGGATTTATAGTTCCTTTATAAATATTATCGTGTCTATCTTTATTTGATCCTAATTCAGTTTTACTATTATTTAAGTGTAATACTTTTAGATTTTTTAATCCAATATATTTATCGAAATCTTTTATATATTTTATCACATCGCCTGAAGTATTAATATCATATCCAGCACTATATATGTGACATGTATCAACACAAATACCAAATCTATCTGATATTTTTTTATTTTTATGATTTAATAATTTATTTATGAATCTAGATAAATCTTCTAACCGAATACACATTTCACTACCTTGACCGGATGATGTTTCTAATAATATTTTTATATCCATAGTAGAATCAATTTTATTAGCAATATATATTAAAGATGAATACATATTATTCAAAGCAACATTTATATCCAAGTCAAGACTTTTTCCCAGATGAAGTACAATAAATTTTGCTCCAAGAATATTAGCTAAATCAATTTCTATTAATAATTGCGTTATCCACCAACTATATTCATCCCATTTTTGTGCAATATTTATAGTGTATGAAGCGTGAACTATTAAATTAATATTATTTTTCTTTAGAATATTTGCAAATTTTTTATATGTATTTATATGTTTTTTATCTATATATACAAATAATTGAATTACAGTATTTTTATTATTAATAAGTTCTTTATAAGATTCTATATTATCACATAAAGTATTTGGTGTAGAATCTATATGTAACCCATATATATTTATTGGGGTATTTGTCATATATCTTTTGACCAGATAAAAAATAATTAAAAACTGATTGTTTATATTTGTAATAATAATAAATAAATAAGAAAATAAGAAAATAAAAAACTGAAATTTTTTATATTTGTAATCTAAATCATATAAACAAAAAGAATTATAATATATTATATGTTTTTCATAGATAAATATATACCTAAAAAATATGATGATATATTCTTTCATCAAACTATATACGATACATTAAAAATTATGGCGGAAGATAATTCTATTCCACATTTATTATTTTATGGACCAAAAGGTTCCGGAAAGAAAACAATGGTAAATATATTTATGCATATGTTATTTGGTGATTCAATATATAATGTTAGGAAAGTACCATATACAATATCGGGATCATGTAATAATGAAACTATTGAGGAATTTGTGCAAAGTTTTCATCATATTTTAATTAAACCGACTGGAAATAATCATGACAGATATTTGATACACGATGTTATTAAATTATATCTATCAAAAATTGGATATAATGTTATAAAATCTAAACATAAATTTAAATTAATTGTAATAACCGATATTGATATATTATCAGAATCTGTACAATTTTCATTACGTCGAACAATTGAACAATATTCAAATCAGTGTAGATTTATAATAATTTCTAATTCTATTTCTAAAGTTGTTGAACCATTATCTAGTCGATGTAAATGTATTAATGTACGTTCACCCGATACATTAGATATTATAGATTATACATATTATATATCGCAGCGTGAAAATATTTCAATATCATTAGATCATTTATCTTATATTATTACAGAATATAAAGGTAATGTAAAAAATATATTATGGCGTTTAGAGATGTATAAACTTAATAATATATATGTAACAGAAATAGAAAATCTATTTGATGAAATACAAAATTTATTTCAAAATATATATATAAATATAGATTTAAATTCTTATAAAAAAGAAATAAGAGAAATAAATACTGAAAATAAATTTTTAACACAAAGTATAAATAAATATATTGAACATATTGGAACTGAATTATTTAATATTATTGTAAATTCTATTGAAAAATATCTACCAAATAATACAAAAAATGAATATTATAAATCTCCACAAACTTTTATAAATAATATTACCAAATCAAATTTTAAACATATAAATTATATAAATATAGATAAGAAACAAAAATTTGATATGATGATGTTTAAAGTAAAAACACTTTATCATCAGATTTTAATTCATATAAAATTATTAGATCCAGTATTATCACGTGATAAATTAATTTTAGAATTATATTCTTTGATAAAAAAATGTGATCTAAAATATATTAATGATATTAGAAATATAATATTTAATCTTTTGATTACTAATATTGAAGGTACAGAAATAATAAAATTATTATTACAAACTATTATTAATGATGATAAACTTTATGAATTAAAAAAATATAAAATTATTGAAATTTGTAAAGATACAGAATATGGAATATGTAAAGGAAGACGTGAAATTAATCAATTTGATAATCTAATTGTATCAATAATTAATATTATTACATCATAATTTTATTAAATTTTTTTATATTTTTATTTATATATATTTATATATATTTTATATATATGACTATAAAAGCTAAAAAATCTTCAAAGAAATCTTCAAAAAAATCCTCAAAAAAGTCTTCAAAAAGGCCTTCAAAAATAAGACAGAAACGGATGAAATATAAACCCGACTTTTATGTTGCACCACCTGTATTTATAAAAATTGAATAAAATATTCATTATATGTTTAATAATATAAAGATTATAATATTAAATAAAATATGTGCGGTATTTGGTTCTATACTCAATTACGTGATCAAAATAATAAAGAGAATATAAAAAATGCTCGTGATGAAATTACAAAAAGAGGGCCTGATCGAAGTATACATGAATCTTTTACATTTGGTAAATTTGAATTCTTTCTATCTTTTCACCGACTTGCAATTATGGATCTTAGTAATGCGGGAGATCAACCATTTGTTATTAGTGATACGAATAACGGAGAAAAGGTTTATTTGATGTGTAATGGTGAAATTTATGGTTTTGAGAATCTTGTAAAAGAATTTTCGTTACAACATTTATTAAAATCACATTCTGATTGTGAAGTATTGATTCATCTATATCAACAATTTGGTCTTAAAAAATTATATGAATTATTAACTACTAGAATGGATGTTTCTGGAGAGTTTACAATTATTATTATTCATATTAAAAATGATCTTTGTGAGATTCATTATGTGAGAGATTTCTGTGGTAAAAGACCTCTTTATTTTGCAGAATATAATAATATTATTGGATATGATGGAATAGAAAGAGATTTTAATGGATTATGTTTAACATCACAATTATGCGGATTACCATTTCCAGGAGAATATTTTAAAAAATCTGGTCAGGTAAAAGCATCAACATTTGGTACTTATATTATTAAAAAAACAGATGAATATATACAAAGAAAAACAGAATATACCGAAAATCTACGATTTATTCCAATTACTATTTTTGATGAAAAAGAAGCTCTTACAAAAATATATGAAACATTTATGAAAATTGTTGAAGATCAAATGGTATCAGATAGAGAAGTCGCATTTATGTTAAGCGGTGGTTTAGATTCAAGTTTATGTGCTGGTGCTGGTGCATATATTCTTAAACAAAAAGGATTAGAAAATAAAATTAAAACTATTTGTATCGGATTAGAAGGTGGTACGGATGAAAAATATGCAAAACTTGTAGCAGATTATATTCAATCAGAACACATGCATATTTTATGTACTGAAGAAGAATTTATTCAATGTGCAGAAGATCGTATAACACATAAAATAGAATCATATGATATCACATCAAACAGAGCAAGTGTACCACAGTTATTATCAGCTGAAAAAATTAAAGAAAAGACAAAATGTAAGGTTATTATTGTTGGAGATTATTCTGATGAAGTATGTGGTGGCTACAATGAAACAAAATATGCTCCGTCTATTGAAGCATATAAAGAAAGAATTTATGAACTTATTGAAGATATCATTTATTTTGACGGACAACGTGTTGATCGTTGTATCGGTGGTTCAGGTCTAGAAGCACGTATGCCATTTGGTGATCATCGTTTTATAAAATTATTTCTGTCTATTGATCCAAAACTACGTCAGGCACGAGAAGGATGTGAAAAATATCTTTTACGAAAGGCATTTGATGGAAAAAATATTATTCCAAATGAAGTTTTATGGAGACCAAAAGAAGCATTTTCTGATGGAGTATCATCATTCAAAAGATCATGGTATCAAATAGTATTAGAATATTTTAATAAAAAATATACTGATAAAGATCTAGAAGAAGCAAAAAAAAAATTTAAAATTAATACACCATATACAAAAGAATCTCTACATTATAGATTAAAATTTAATGAAAAATATTCGGATTTTCAAGCAAATGTAGTACCATATTTTTGGTTACCTAAATGGGGTAATGTTAAAGAACCTTCAGCAAGAGTTCTTAGTGTCTATCAACAATAAAATTATATCAAAAAATATATGAAGTATATAACCACTTGATAATTTCAAATTTTTAATCAAGTTTTATTTTGAGTAATTAAACGATAATATTCATTTTGAATATAATTATATTTATCTATTATAGAAAATATAAAATATATTAATATAGCTAAAAATATTGATAATATAGGAAATGAAAATATCGTTGAATTCTTATCTAATCCAAATGATTTAAATTGCTTTTGTTTTTTATCATATAAAAAATTTGGTTTAAAATATATTAGTAATATTATTATTATTATATATACTTTTAATGAATTATATAATGGATTATTAGAGAATATCATATATTATAAATATAAAATATAAATTAAATAATATTTCACATAATTATTTCGCCATTACCACCAATAGGTTTGTATGGTGTATTAGAACTTAATCTGAATATAGCTGCTTCATTTGATTGATTTGGAGGAATACTTATATTAAAGCCGTCTGATTCTATTTGACGTTGTTTGTATTTTTCTTGTAATGCTTTTAATATTAATTCTTGATCTAATACTTCATCTTTTTCTATATTTTCAAATTGATAGAAATCTTTACGTTCAACAGGATCACCATATTGATGGTCTGTTAAAAATCCGATTACATATATTTCTTCGATTTTAGCATTATAATCTACTTCTGCATCTTTTTTATTTAAATTTCTATCAGCATTAACATCATAATTGTCTAAGATAAACGATATTTTTACAATCATTTGGTCAGAAGAATTTTTCTTTTGTACAATCATGTGTACAATAAAATTAAGTTGTTCTTCGGTTGCATATTTTTCAACAGCATCAATTTTTATTAGAACTATTTTAGCTCTTTTTGCAGGTTTAAGATATAATGTTTCAGGTAATCCTAATTGTTTCATTTCTTCACCCCATCCATCAGTTTCCATTCTTTTTTCTTGAACTAATTCATCAAAACCTGATTGTTCATTTAAAGAATCAGTTACATTATATTTTACATCATCATTTACTCTCTTTAAAAATGCTCTGACAAGAGGTTTAACTTGTTTTGGATTAACATCTACTTGTTTGACTGGTAACATAGAACGATTAAATATTGGACGTTGATCAGGAGCAACATCATTAAAAGCAGTAATAGTATCTCTATAATCATTATGTACACGCATATCAACAAAATATGGTTTTATTCTAATTTGTTTTTTTGATTTTAATTTAAGTATTTTTTTAGATTCCATTATATTTTGTGATTTTTGTGGTACGATAATATTATCGAATACTTCATCTAAATAATCATAATTTTCTTCAACATATAAATCATCTTTATTTGTATCATTAAGACGTTCAGATTTAGTGAAAATTAATATAGCTAACACTACTAAGATTATTATAATTAATGTATTTAATGTACTCATATAATAAATGGTTATAAAAAAAATATTATATTTATACAATTATATTAAAAAATAAAAAAAAAGTTTTATTTATAAAAATTATTCACGAGAATTATAATAATAATCTAAATATGTAAATTGATATTTTTCAACATATCCATCATCAAAATCTTTTTCCAAATTACGTTCATAACCTGCTTCATAATCATATTCATTGCCTTCAATATCTAAAGCATCATTTTCTTCTGCGTTATCATCTAATTTATTTTGTTCTTCTTCTGAAATCTCTTTCTTTTCTTCATCGACTACTTCTTCATATATGCCTTCTGTTTTACCGATTTGATCTTTAATTTCATCAATAAATACTTTAGAATTTAATATATATTCAAATCTTTTATAATCTTTATCACTTTGGGTTTTTTCCTCATTGGTTAAACTAAAAGTAATATTGATAAAATCATAAATTAAAGCAGTTATATTTATTTTAATTTGTTTATTGTTATTATATTTATAAAGTTTATTTATTTCATTTATTAAATAAAAATTTAATAATACACTTTCTTTATCGTATTTTGAAATCTTTTCATAATCAATTGTATTGGTATTAATTTCAAATGAATCTTTTTCATTATATTTAAGATTATCAGCAAGATTTTTCCAATGACGTAAAATTAAATGATTACCTTCACTATTAACAATATTAATATTACGTAATTTTTTACCATATTTTTCTATTAATTGTTCATATTTATTATTAAAAAAATTATGTGCTTCATTTATTTTTTCATATTCATCTAATTTTTTCTTAATAGAATAGTTATTTATTAAACGATATAATAAACGTTGAAATCTATATACTATACCAGCGCTTGTGTTTATTTTATTTCTAACAATATTTTTAATTGAATTTTGTTTATCTTCCAAATCTATAGTATAATTTTTATATTTATATCCTAACATTTTAAGTTTATTAATAGTTGAATATAATATTCTTATTTTTCTTTCTGCATTAACATTTAAAACATAATTTTTATTTTCTTCTTTATAACCGATTAATATTTTTGTAATTGCATCATAAAATACTTCAATTTTACCAGATTTATAAGTTGTATAATATATAACATCTTTATTAAAGAAAGAATGATTTGATTTAAATTGTATTTTATTATCTTTTTCAGTAATTTGTATTTCTTTATCAATATGTGCACCTGTATAATCATGATCAAATATATATAAATTATTTCTTAATGAATTAATATTTTTAATAAGATCTTCACTAATATTCTCTTCCATATTTTTTATCAAATCTTCTATATATGTAGGATTTTTCATATAATCTATTTTAACTTTTTCTTTTAATTCCTTAGAGTATGTTTCATATTTCTTTTCTTTTTCTAAATTTGTTTGAATTGTATTTTCTAATTCTTTATATTTAATTGATTTATTTTCAACAAATTTTTTGGATAATTTTTCTAATTCATCCTCTTTAAAAATATAGTTTTCTTCTTTATTACATTTTCCACATATTTTTTTATTAGATTTATCATAATGATATTGATGAAAATTACCATCAATAAAACAATATTTTTTAGATAAAGTACTTAATTCAACATTATGAAATTTATTTTTTATAGTTTTAGTTTCAGCTTTATCAAATTTTATTTGAGATGAAATTTTATTACATTTAGAACATTTTAAAGTTTTATTATCATATACAAAATTATGGAAATCTCCAGATTCGCAATTTGTTACATTATTAATAGAATCATACTTTTCAATTTGTCGTGATTTTATTTCAAGATACATCATATATGTTTTTATTTTACGCCAGAAATCAATTTCTCCAAAAGTTGTATCATATTTACCATTTAATACAAATGCATCAGCTTTTGTTAGAATAAATGATTTTTTATCACCGATAGTTGATGGATTATTTTCTTCTCTCATGCGTTCAAATAATCCTTTATTTGAGAATGTTGAATTTATTTTTTTATAGAATTTAGTTTTTAATATTTCAAAAATTCGATTTTTATTATTTTCATCTTCTGAATTTTCTATAATACTATTTAATATATCTATTACTGTATGTATTATTATTTTTTGAATTGTTGGTAATAATTTTTGTCTCTTTGCTTTATCATTTGCTATTTCTTTATAATCATAATACCATAAATTATATTTAGTACAATAACATGATATCATGTATAACATATAACAAAATATTTCATAATTTACTACATCAACGGTATCACCTTTATTATTTTTCCTAAATTTTAATCCATCAAATAAACTGTTATAAACTTTATCAAAGATTACAAAATTACAGAATCCTTTTTTATCATTATTAAAATATGTAATTTGTGATTCATTTAATTCTAACATTATTAAAATTATAATGTATGCTAAAACATTGTTTTGTTTTATGGGTTTTAGATAATCCTTATCTTTACTGGAAAATATAAATATAGAGTTATCTAAATCAAATGAAAATATATTTGAATAATTTTTATTTATTCCATATATTCTTGTAGATAATTCACTTCTGTCTTTTAATATTTTTTTTAATATAAAATTGTTACCGATAATAATATCAATTGCATCTTTTACAACTAATTTACGTCTTGATTTTACTGTTGGATTTGCACCTACAAAATAAGGAATTCCTGATACTAATCCAATTTTTTCAATAAATTTATCAATACTTCTAATGGAACCTTTAAATTTTTCATATTCTGGAATATCTTCTAATGGAGTTTCTAATACCATACTAAAACTAACAAAGTGATGATCATCGTCAAAAGACCCATCTGCTACATATTTTTTTATATTTAAAAAAAATCCACAACTTTTACAAATATATTCACCATCTGGATTTTCAACAACATATTGCTGAATAAAACTGTATAATATATCCATAAATAATTTTGGATTATCTTTTTTAATTTGTGATATTTTATCCCACGTAATATTGTGTTGACAAATACCTTCTATTATATCTTTTTCTTCATATATACCTTCTTCTGTTAATTCCGATAAATTTAATTTTATTATTTTTGTTATGTTTTGTTGATTTTGTTTATTATCCGGTAATATAACACTATCTTTTGATATACCATTAACAATATCATCATATTTATCATATATAATTTTTCCTTTTTTAATTAAATCTGTATATATTTTTTGTTCTAATTCTAATAATAAAGATTTCTTTTCAATAGGAAAATACTTATTAAATAAATTATAAATAATTTTATTTATTTCAATTAAAAATGGTTCTTTTAATTTTTTAATTTTATTAATTATTTGTTCATAAATATTTTGTTCAAATTCATCATAAATATTTGCTATAATATGTTTTATCTGTTCAATATTTGTTAATTTATTTTGTTGTTCATATGATTTTATATCAATTTTATCATTATCAGAATTAAAAATCCAAAATAAGTTATCGTTATTTTTTTTATTAATTAATTCATTTAAGACTTCTAATGTATGAGTATAACCATTTTCTGTTTTTTTACCAGCATTAATATTTGTTAATTCTTTATTTTTAATACAATATAATGAATTTTCTGTATTTATCATAAAACCAACAATATTTAAATACATATTTTTTGTACCAACACGTACATCAATATATGTATTTGGTCTTTGTTTAAATTCAGAAGAATTATCAAAGTTTACATAACGTAAAGTATCAATAGTCTTTGTCATTTGCATGAGTAAACCATTTTTTGATTCTTTTGTATTAATATATGGATAAACAACTAGATGTTCTAAATCACGTAGATACTCTGCATTTTCAGTAGATATTTTACCTATATTTATAAATTTATTAATGATTTTTGTATCTTCAATATTATTTACTAAGACAACTTTTCTATTATTTAAGGGCTGATAAAATAATTTTTTTGCTTCTACATGATATTCTGGTTGATTTATATTTGTTGCCATATCTATTTTATTAATAATATATCTTATTTTTGTGTCTTCACGTTTTTTAATTTTACTTTCTTCACCAATAGTTCTATCATACATTTCATTTATATTATTATATAATAATATATCATCAACAATTGGTATTAATAAACCAGAATTAATTAGATATAATATTTTTTCTTCAGGTGTTTTCATAAATATTCTTTCTTCATCTTCTAATTCTTCAATAGCGCTCCATATTTTATTAGCGTAACCTTTTGTTATTTCTTTTTTAGAAAGTAATGCTTCAATTGTAGACATTTCGATAGATTCTTTAATTGGAACAATAATATCAATAAAAGTAAATTCATTATCAGTTGTTTCTAATAATTCCAATATTCTAAATAAATCTATTTTTTCTTTATTTTTATAAATTTTTATAATAATTAATGTTTTTATAATATTATGGGCTCTAATATGGTTTTTATCTTCAATATTGAAAACAGAATTAACAAACTCGCCACCTAAATTATTTAAAAAATTAATAACTTCTTTATAATCTTGTTTTCCTTTTAACATTTCTTTTTTTTGTTTAGTTTCTGCATTTAATAAATTTTGTATCTTTTTAACGATAGAATATAGATCAATTATTGTACCATTACTTTCTGAGTTAAAAAATTCACTAATCTTAAATCCATATGATCCTTGATTTTTTGTAAATTCAACAATATTATTTGCAAATCCAGTATCACTATTATTGTAATAAAAACCGATATACAAAAATAAATATAAAGTAATATATTTTTTAATAACTTCTGTAATTTTATTTAAAATATCATTATTAGAGACAATACCTTTTAAATCAGACAAATTTAGATTTGATATATATTTTTTAAATATATCATTTATATCACTTTGATATTTTACGAAATTTATTTCTTTTAAAAATAATATAATTCTATTATCTTTTAAAATAACAGTTGCATAAAAATCATCAATTATTTTATCTATTAAATCATCAATCTTATCAATATACATATATGAGAATTATAATATTATAACAGAAAATTAAAACAAATATTTTTTTATATTATTTGTTTCGTTAAATTCTGATATCATAATTATTATAATATTTTATATGACTAATAAATTTAAAAAATATTTAGAGTCAAAATTAAATTTCGATTTGATTGATGACATAAAATCAGATATAAAAAATATTCATATTGATATGATTGATGATTTGTATGTTTTATATTTTAATAATATAAGTCCTACTATTTTAAAAAATGAAATTGATACATATAATATATGTATTTTTGATAAATCATTAGATTTATTTTATATTGATAAAAAACCATTATTTTTACATAAAAATTCAATTAATAATATTATTAAGAATATAAATGATTGTAATATATATGAAAATATAGGTGACATTATATATAATGTAAAATACAATGATAAAACATATATTGTTTATAAATATAATACAATATATAAAATTTATAATATTGAAAATGTATATTTTAAAAATTTATTTATAAATTATATTAATAATAATGATGATGATAATAATTATGTTAAAAAAATGTCTTTAATAAACGTAAAATATAATAAAATTCTTTATTATAAAAATAATGATGTATATGAAGATATATTAAATTATAAAGAAAAAAAAGTTCATTTTTCATGTATAGATGAATTAATATTTGATTTAGAAAAAATATCAAATATTTTTGAAACTAAAAAGAAAATATCATCAAACGGATATATAATAGAATATGACAATAATGATTATATTATAAATTATAATATTTATCAAAAAATTATTGATATAATGCCAAAATATTCAAATATAAATAAATGTTATATTGAATTATATAAAAATGATAACCTTAACTTTATGATATCTTTTATGACTATATATTGTCATGATATATTAAATAGAGTTAATTTATCAATTAAAAATATATCGAAAGAATTGTTAAATATTTATCATTTCACAAGAAAACAACAAAATAAAGATTTAAATGATATTTTAACAAATACGTATAGATTATTGATTGATGATTTACATAAGATATTTTTATATTCAAAAAAATATGATGAAACATATAATAATGAGAAAGACTTTATTGATAAGATATCACTTAATAATGATATTGTTTATAAATATATTAAAACAATCAATGACGATTTATTAATAAAATTATATATTGATAGAGATATAGTCTTAGAGAAAATAAAAAATATAAATATAAATTTTAATGAATTTAATAATACACCGTCCCATTATAAAATAATATTTATTGATTGTATATATACAAAAACTATGTCAGCATTACTCAATCTATAATTGTTAATTTAATTATAATTGTTTTTTTACAGTTTTAATTTTTCCAATAACAATATCACAAGTATCTTTTAATATATCAGTTGGTTTTTTTTTATCAGCAAGTATTTTAAAAGTAATGCTTTTAATTTGATGATCTGGTTTAGACAAACCACTAAATACTATATTTTTATCATCTTGCATTTCAAAATTAAGTAATTCGCCAAATGTAAAATCTTCTTCATCTAATATTAAAGTTAAATTAAAATTATCTGATATTTGTTTTGATTTTATTTTATTTTCTAGATCTATCTTGAAGTCTTCATATTTTTTGATTAAATAATCACATGCAAGTTTTAATATGTCTTTTTCTTTTTGTTGACCACGTGATTTTAATATAAGTTCTCCTGATTTAAATATACGATCACCTGAATCTTTAATATCTTCATCATATGTAGCCCATGCATTAGAACAACTACTATAGATTGTATCACCTTCACCTATACCAAGTGAACAAATCATCATACATTTAAATGTATCATTCGGTCTAAGTTTAACAATAAGTATTGGTGCAGTAGGATCATACATTTCAACTTGTGAATCATCTATATACACTTTAATATCTTTTGATGTAATATCTTTTATTTCATTTGAATTATTATGAGAATTTATATATATTTTTATATTTTTTTCATCAGGATGTTTCTCGCGATTTACATCAGCATAATTAACTCCTTTCCAATATTTTTTATGTAGATATGATAATTTAGATTCAATATTAAATACTGGTAATTGTGATAGACGTAATTTCATATAATCATTATTTAAAGCAACACATGTATTTTCCTCAATTGTTATCATTGAAGGATGAAATGCGTGGTTTGGAATTGATATACCACAAACTCTTCGTAATGCTGATATTAATTTAATATTACAATCTTTGCCACTAAATTTTATACATAATTCACTGGATTTGTGAGCTTTCTTTTTATTATAATATTTATATTCAACTTTAATATCGTATTCTGGCATTATATATTTATTATATATTATAATATAATTTAAATATTTAAATCATATTATAATCAATTTTTTTATAAGATTATAATATATAAATGGAGAACAATTATTATAAAAAATATTTAAAATATAAAAATAAATATAATTTATTAAAAAATTATATAGGATCTGCAAAACCATTAAATATAAAAAAATGTACTAAAATTGAATCAATTACTGATAAACAGTTAATAACATATAATAATAATTTAATACCATTAGAAGAAAATACACAAATTAAATATGTGTTTGGAAAAGATACAAAAAAATTAATTTTTTTAATAATTTCGGAAAAATATTTATATGTCTTAAAATGTTTTGCTGAAGAGAACCATCCTGAATTATTATTATTAAAAGAATTTGCATTAGATAATAATTTATGTCATATTGAATCAATATTTATTGATAATGTAAATAATAATATAAATACAGAAATAAAAAAGAAATTATTAAATCAAGTTAATGAAGTATGTAAAAAAAAATGTTTTCTTGGAGTAATTCCTGAAAATTTAAATAGTTATAGTTTATATCTTACACGATATGCAGATTATAATACTTTAGAAAGTATATCACGAGATATACGATTATGTGATATTACTGATGTTAAAATTTTAGATAATATTATATACACGATATATTTTATACAATTATTATGGCAAATAATTGAATTATCTAAACTTAATATTAAAATTGCAGATTGTATTCCTCAAAATATATTTTTATTTTTAGATTATAATTATAACGGCACAAAAATATATTATGATTATGTAATTAATGATTTTAACTTTTATTTGCCAATACAAAAAACATATATTAAGATAGCAGATGTAGGCGATTATAAAAAAGACAATAATAATACATTATTATTTAATTTAAAACAAATTAAATCATCGCTTTGGCCATTTTTTAAAAATAAAAATATATTATATAGTGAATTATTTACTAATTTTTTTGATGAATTAAATAATTTAAATATCAATCAAATACAAATAAATTTAATAGAAATAATTAAAAATATAAATAATCCTTCTATAATTTTATTTGATAAAACTAATTTAGAAATAAAAGATAAATGTATAAATAATTTATTATTAAAAAAATCATTTAATTAATTATTTTTTTTCGTTTTGACTTAAAATATAAAATATAATATGATATTATATGTTTGGCTTTTTATTTTATAGTCCTCGTTGTGAGAGTTCCGCAAATTTTATCAGAATTATTACAACAGAAAAAATAAATCAAATGTTTAATCTTGTTAATATTGATACAATGTCAAGAGAACAAATAATAAGTTTAGGTATAACTAAAACTCCGATGCTTGTATTAAGAGATCAAAATAATCAAACAATTGGAGTTCATGAAGGTCAGGCTGCATTTATTTGGTTAAATAATCTAATTCAAAATAGACGACAAAATATGTCAAAAATTATACAAGAAAATAGAAAAAAATTAATACAATCTAATATGGCACAAAATATTAATAAAGATCTTGTAAGTGGTAAAACAGATGAAATGACAGGTGTATCAGATAATTATTCATATGTCGATATCGATTATACATCATCTAAAAGTTTCTTACCATATGGTCAAGATTCAGATTTTCGTATTCTAACATTTAAAGATAATCAAGGAAAATTTACGAATAATGAATTAAATTCAAAAATATCTGAATATAATAATATTAGAACAAAAACAGATAGTGATATTAAAAATATTATTGATAATAACTTAAAAACATCACTTGTAAGTCAATTTCAAAATAATAATATGACATAATCATATATAATGGTTTTATCATATATATTTGATTATATTTTTCAAAATCAATATAATAAAATTAATAATGAAAAAGATATAGATTCTATTCATGAATCAGAAATAAATTCTATTAATGAATCACAAATTGATTCTGAATCAGAAATTGATTCTGAATCAGAAATTGATAACAATGAATGTATAAATATATGTATATATAATTTTTATGATACTAAACACAAATTATTAACATTTTTAAGATATAAAAAATTAAAATTATATAATAAATTAAATAAAATTAATTTTGTATATAATAAAGATTTTATAGAATTTAATACTGATATTTATAATTATAATAAATATTATGAATCAAAAATAAATAAAATAGAATCGGATTCAAATTTTTCTTATTATTTTGATGAATTATATAAAGATATTTATTATGACTATAAAAATATTAAATATGAGTTAGAAACATATTTAAGAAATATATAATATATATTATATTATGTCATCGGACCACGAATTAAAAGAATTAAAATCTAAAAAAAGCGATCTAATTGAATCATTTAACAAGATTGCAATAAATATGATTACACATCTTGGTAATAATTTTAAAGACTCATTATTTTGTAAAAATAGAGTAATGCTAAAAAACTTTTTTAAATTTAAACCAAACGATATTATTGCATATTTTGTATATTATGTTTATTCATATGATGATTTCAGAAAAAAAATTAAAGACGGTGATGATAAGTTTTTTATGGAACAAACATATGATGATGCAAAAAATAAAGGATACGAAATCCGTATTTTTGAATTTAAAGATATTTGGATAAGAATGGATGATAATTCCAAACGTATTGTAAAAGAATCTATGAAAATGATGATAGATCATGCTGAATTGTATCTGGATATTGTATCAAAGATATCAAAAATTAAAAAAGAAGAAGAATCTATATTACCTAGTATCTTTTAATATTATTTAGTAAACTTTATAATATTATTTAGTAAACTCTTGTAATAATTTTTAGATAGTAAAACTATTTAAAAAATTAAATATTCTAATAAATATATTAAAATGAGCGAAACAACTACCACACAATCATCTAATGATCAATCTAATAATCATTCGAATAAAATAGAAAAACAAGATACTGCTGAAGAAAAAACAAATAAAATGATATATATTTATCAAAATCTATTTGTATCTTCTGTTATTACAATTGTTAATCTTTTAAAAACAGTTTCTGAAAAAAATAAAGATAAAATACCTTCTGAAAAAAAACAAAGTTTTGAAAAAATGTTAAAAACTTGTGATGATATTCTAAATCAATATAAAAATACAGAAGAAAATAAAGATAAGAATAATGATAAGAATAATGATGTAGACCAAGTTAGAGTTATTAAAAAAGCATTTAAAGTATTAAAAGATAATCATTCTTTAATTAAAAGTCATAATGTTGAATTATTTACGGTTCGAACACCAGAGGATAAAATTATGACAATAATTCCTGGTTTAAATATTAATCTTGTTTTACCATTATTAGATGAATCAGAATCGACAGAATTGTGGGATTCTATTGAATCAATGTTTGTAACATCTGTTAAAATGGTCTATATGATGACAGACTCGTCGCGTCATAATAAAGATGTATTAGAACTTGTAGCAGAGTTAGAACAAAAATCTCTTAAAAAACTAAATAACTTTTTCATGGGTCTTAATATAAATAATCCAGAAGGAAATCTTAGTATGGAACAATTAATGAACAATGATATAGTTATTCCAGGCACTGAAGCAAATAGTGGACTTTTAGGTAAGATTGGTGTTGATAAATTAATGGATGTTGATAATCTTGCAAATGAAATTAAAAAATTTGACGATAATGATATAAATGAAACGATCTCAACATTAACAAGTTTACTCGGAAATGATAATGATATTAAAGATGTATGTTCAACAATGGTAAAAACAGTATTAGATGATATTAAAACAAATGGTATAGAAAGCATGTTTTCTATTGCAGAACGTGTATCTGGAAAACTAAGTGATAAAATCGATCCATCAAAAATGGCAAAAACGGCCAATGGTATGAATGATCTCATTAGAAATAATTCTGATAAATTTAAAGATTTGAAAGACGACAAAGGTAATCCAGTAGGTTCTGATTTTCTTAAACAATTTCAATCCACTTTAAATATGGCAAACATGTTTAAAAAGAATTAATTTAGTTAATTTAAAAATAATTTAGTTAATTTAAAAATAATTTAGTTAATTTAAAAATAATTTAGTTAATTAAAAAATAATTTAGTTAAATGTAAAATGCGATATTACATATTTATTATAATATTAGTAATATTATAATATGGATAAAAAAAATAATATAGAGAATATTAAAAAACAAAATATATGGGAAGTTGTTACGGTTAATGATTTAGTTAAGATTCTAAAAGCAAATGAAAAAAAATTTGTGATTGTTGGGTTATGTTTAGATAATACACCTTTACCCATTATTAAAATTATAAAAAAATTTTTAAAACATTATTCGCGTATTTATCCAAATATAACATTTTTATATTATTGTGCCAATCAAAAAGATCTAGGAAGAATGAGTTTATTGACAAAAAATGTTGATGAATATCCATATATATATCATATATATGATATATCAAATATTTTTGTATCAGTAAATAGAGCCAATCAAGATACTATTCATGAGGCAATGAATGCCGTAGAAGAATATTATAAAAAAGATCTTCAAAATAATTTATTGCAAGATAATAAAAATACAATACATATTAATAAAATTAATAATAATGACGATGATAATAATAATGATGATAATAATGATAATAATAATAATGATGATAATAATAATAATAATAATGATATTTATCAAAATAATGATGATAATAACGATGATGAGATGAATAGAAAAGTAATTGAACATGAAAAATTATTAGAAAAAATAAATCTATTTGAACAAATGAAAAAGAAACATAATATTAAATTTTTAAGTGATTTGCAAAAAAGAAAAAAAGATGAAAACAAAAGATAAGTTATTAACTTAGAAATAATTTAGAAAATAATTATCTCATTATTATAATATAATAATGAGTAAAACAAATGTTATTGATAAATTAAATAAACCGAAAGAATCTGATGAATTTTGGATTGAAAAACCTCAAGTATTACTTGATACATTTAATAAATTTATTCCAACAAAAGATATGACCTTAAATGAGCAAATGAACTCAATTACTTTATTTTGTATATATGCATTAATAGTTTTAAAAATTGTTGGATTAAGTAATACAACCACAAATATAATATTTATAGGTATTATTGTTGTATTAATTATATTATATCTTAATAAATATAAATCTGAAGATAATAATAATGATACAGAAAAATTTTCTGTAGAAAGTGGATATTATAATTCAGACAATGTATTAAAATTAGGTAGATTTTATTCAGAAAAAAATAGAAATAAATGTCTTGATAAAATGGTCCATGATACGTCAACAAAAAATCAAGATATATTAGATATTCCACGCGAACCAACAGTTGATAATCCTTTTATTAATCCAATATTAAATGATTTTAATACAGAAAATGCACCATACCCAGTAAATATAGATGATGAACAAATTAGAGAAAAAGTAAATTTAACATATAATAAAGATTTATTTAAAGATGTATCTGATTTATATGATTCTAAAAATGTTCAACGCCAATTTTTTACAGTACCCGGCGGTTCAGTACCAAATGATCAACAAAAATTTGCTGAATGGTGTTATGGTGTTCCAAAAACTTGTAAAGAAGATTCTAGATATTGTGTAAGATTTAATGATATTAGATATCAAAATAATTACAAATAAATTATATTATACAATAATATACAATAATATATAATAATATAAATGATAACAAAAGCAACTCCAGAATTATCAATCTTATTGAATAAATATTATAAAATATTTCCAAAATATACATTTCCATATATCCCTTTTGCGATCGCTGCTTTATTTCAATCATTCGCATGGACTTCTGGATCAATATTCTTAAAAAATTATTCACTAATACCGCGTATATTTATTTTGTTATTGTTTGCAGCAGGAGAATATACATTTATGAGTCCCGCTATAAATGCCGGTGTCGAAATACATAATTTGGATGAACGTAATTTAGTTGTAACATATCAAGTAGTAACACTTATCGTATTTATGATGGTTAGTGTATTTATATATAAACAAAAATTTAAATTAAAATTTGGTATAGCATTTTTATTTGCAGGATTAGCAATCTATTTTGCTAGTCATGATTAATAATTATTAAAAAATAATTAGAAGTAATACATATTATACATAATATCATATACATTTATTCTCATTTGGATTATTTCTTTAAATCCTTCCAATATTGTAGGAGTTTTATATTTTGATTTATATACATTATATGCTATTTTTGGAATTAATTGTTTATTAAAATTAAATGCTCTAAAATAATTATTATGCATTGATTCTATCATACTTGTTTTCATTTCAATACATACAATTTTATATTTATATTTCTGTGCAAGTTTTATAAATTTTTCTCTGGTTTTTTTATCTGGATTAGTATTATCTATAATTACATTTTTATCTTTTTTTATTGATGTTTCGCATACTTTTAAACATTTATTTATTGTTTTTAATGTATCTCTATTTATAATATCACAAATAATTTCATTATAATATGATATACTCTGAATTTGTTCAGCAATTGATGATTTGCCTGATGCAGGATACCCAATTAAAATTACCATCTCTTTTTTATTTGGTTTATAATTAAATTTATAGTTGTGTCTATTTAATAATGGATAATTAATAGATAGATCTTTTTTTGGTTCAGATAAAAATATTTCTTCTGGTGAATATACAGGAATATTCAAATTTATTGAGAATTTATAATCAGTATCAGAATAATCATTAGGTCTACCTAATGAATCACCACAATATCCATAAATACTCTTTTTATAATGATTATTAATTATTTTTAAAAATCCTATATTTGGTTTTCTATAAATATCATCTTCCCGAGCACAATATACACTTATATATATATTGTGTTTTTTAAATTCTTCTAATAGATTTTGTATTTTCTTTTCTACTAGATTTATTTTATTATGTTTTTGATTTGTTATTATAACAATATTATAATTTTTAGATAGAGCTTTTAATTTATTTATTACATTTGGATAACAAAATTTATATTCCGATGTTTTAAGATTAAATTCTATTAATGTAGCATCTAAATCAAATCCAAATACATCTTTAGTATAATCAAAATCATCAAAATTGTAATTTTTAAAATAAAGATATGACATATTATATTATGTATAATGTATAATATTTATAATATAATAACTCATATTTTTATCAATTTTTTATTGTTTACACTTTATTTACGCTTATTTACCATATAAAATATAATAAAATATTTTATATGAATTCTAATTATAATTCCAATTTTTCTTCAAGTGAATCTAGAATAAATAGATCTAAATCATCCATAATGAATGATATGAATAGTAGATTGCAAAATAGAGACATGAGTGATATTAATATATTTAATAATAATAGATCTACAATGAAACATACAAATAGATTTGAAATAGAAAGAGATGAATTTATGAGAAACTCTACAAATGATGATGAATATAATTCTCAATTATCGCAAAGACAATTTAGTGATAATATTCGTAATACTGGTAATTTTGAAAGAGGTATGCCAATGAGACCAGATTTTAATATTAATAAAACACAATATGATTCAAATAACAATCAGAATGATTTTGTAACTAACATGTCTCAATTACGTCAAAAACGGTCAACAAAAGATATATCATCATTTGATCCAAATTCTAATCTTGCAGATATAAATCATGAAACAAAATTAAGTGATAATCTTAGTGAACTTAATCAATGTATAAATAGTATTAATGATTTTGGATTATTTTTTTATGATAATCTATTAAATGTAATGAATACAAATTTTATTTTTAGTCCATTTTTAATATATTCTGCATTTGGATCATTATTTTTAGGAAGCGATGGTAATACAGAAGTAGAATTAAAAAATTATTTTAATATGCCTAGAAATGATGTATTAACAAGCGGATTAACTGAATTATATCAAAAATATCTTAACCAGTCTGTATTAAAAGGAGAAATAGTTATGGGCAATTGTGTTATTTTTACTGATGAATTAGAATATAATCCACAATTTTGTAATAATATTAATTTATTTACTAAAATAAGAAAAGTTAATCAAAATAATCCCGAAAAAGAAGCAGATGATATTAATAAAATTATATCAATGATGACAAAAAATAATAAAAAATCAATATCTGCACAAAATATAGCATCAAATTGTATAACCCTATTAAATTATGCAAATATAACACCAACATGGAAATGTAATTTTACTAAAACATCAAAAAATAATGGGGTTGAGTTTATGCATGCATATAAACAACAATTCGGATATTTTGAACAACCAAATTTACAAGTATTAGAATTAGAATCTACTGGAAATATATGTTTTGGTATTATTTATGGTGATATTGAATTAAATACTAAAAATTATAAATTTATTATTTCAAATCTTAAAAAACATATCTTAAATGAGGTAATGATTCCGAAAATAAAAATTCAGACAAAATTAAGATATACTAATATATTAAAAGAAACTGATCTTAAAACTGTATTTTTAGATTTAGATTTACCTAATATGTTTACCACAAATTGTGAACTTAGTGATTGTATTCAAAATATAGAATTTAATCTAACTAATCGTTGTGAATATATTCCTTCAAAGGAACAGGGATTTGTAACATCAAAAAATTTTATTATAAATTCAGCTTTTAGATTTTATGTCAGACTAAAATCAAATAACTGTATATTATTTTTAGGAAGTTTTTAGGAAGTTTTTAGGAAGCTTTAAAAAAAATGAAAAAAATATTAAGAATAGTAGATTGTAATTAAGTTAACTAAATTGTAATTTGTGTAAAATATATCTTATAACAAATATTATTTATTATAATAGTACAATAAATATCTCTTAATTCTATATGTTCTTTTGTTTTATAAAGACTATTTAATATAAAATGATAACGTTTTTCTGGATCTAAATGACGTTCATTCATTATAAAATAAGTATTATCAAAAGGTGAGTCTTTTAATAAAATTGTACAATATCTATTTTTTTTATTTTCATCGTATTCTAATCTAGTTATTTCCCTGACATTTAATATAAAATTTAATAAATTAAATTTTGTTGAGAATATATTTGTAAGCATAAAAAGATTTACGTTGGTTAAATCCAATCTAAAATTATCATATATGTCATCATAAGTATCATCAGCTTCATCAATATTATTATAATTTGCTTCTAGATATTGCATCTTATAATATCCAAATATCATTTCAAGATATATTGTTAATAATATTTCAAATACTATTTCTTTATTATTTTCATCAGAAAATATCATTAAATTCGATGTTGTAATATCATCATCCATTAATAATTTCCATGCTAATGCTTCAGGTGTATAATTGTTATCATCTATTATCTGATTAGAATGAGTACTCATATAATAATATTTATATTATGAAAACTTTAAATATATTTTAATTAACTTTTTTTAATTAACTTTTTTTACAAAAAGGTGTCTATTTTTAAAATAAAATATACTCAGTATATTTTATATGAATAATTTTAATTATCTTGGTCTTGAACCACGTCTTTGTGAATATCTTAAACGTAAATCTTTTTATGAAGATAATGATGTAGTACCTCCTATACCATTAGAGAAACAATTCTCTATTACTAAAAAAGATATACAAGAAATTCAATCTTTTAAAATTAAACAAACTAATAAAAACAATACAAATAACAAAAACAATAATGTAAAAAATAATTCATATAAAAATAATTATGACGCAAACTTAAAATCTGATTTTTTGCCTCAGAAAAAAAGCATAGCTTTTTGTTCTGATAAATATAGTGAACACACTGATAGTGAACATACTGATAGTGAAAATGAATCTGATGTAGAACCAGAGGAAAGAATAAAACCTAGAATAAATTTTGATGATGATTCACATCTAGTAGAATCTAAAAAATCACCATTTCCAACTCAAAATATTTATGATCCCCGTATGGAACGTATTAATGAAAAAATGAGAAGAGAAAAAGAAGCATCTAAATATCGTGGAAATACTGCTAATATGCAAAAATCATATGATATGTATTCTAGAGATTTTTCATCCGCAAGTAGTCGAGATTTTGAAGGAGAATTTAGTTTAGATAATATAAAAGCAGAAATTAATAATGTTAATGGAGGTGTTTATGAAGCAAATTCTAATTTTAATACTCATGAATTAGTTTCTCCACCTACAACACATCAATATAATGTTCCACCAAAAATACAATTTAATCAACAATTACATTATCAACGCGTTCCAAATAAAAGAGGAAATATACAAAACACACAAAATACATTAGGAAAAGGATATACATCATATAGAAAACCAGAACTTCCTCGTTTTGAAAGACAAAATGTTATTGATTTAGATCATAAAGTAAATATAGTTTCAAATAATTGCAGAAAAACAGATTTAAATGTATTGTATGAAGGTGCATCTGAATTGAATAATGCTCCATTAAAAAATATAGATTTAGAAAATTATGTAAAATATGGTTATCCAACTAGTAAAGCACGATCATTAGGTTATGAGAATCCATTTGAACATCAATTTCAATATATAGATGATGATATACAGAATCCAGATCATGTTGTATTTGATAGACCAACAGCTTCTCGTCTTGATAATAAAACACAACAAAAATTTGTAAAACGTGATGTTTATTAAAAAATATATTAAATATATAAAAATAAAAAAAAATAATATATTATAATATATATAATGAATCAAGGAAGTTCAAACAGAACAGTTTATGATCAATGCGCATATGCACAAAAATTAAGCGATTCTACATCACCATTTCAATATAGAACATATATGGGTGCATACGAAAATTGTGATAAATGTAAATATGATAAATTCTGGCGTCCATTCGATGCTGAAATTGTTGATGTAGAAAGTGAATTAAAAAATATTTCTCGCCCAGCTACTAAATGTGCAAGCCTTAAATATAACCCCACATGCAAAAAATCAAATATGTGCATGAGCACTTTTGACCCATCTCGTCCAGTTGTTCTTATGCCAGATGTTTGCCCAATTATATTCAACAACATTCCTAAACAAACATCAAATGGGATGCGTGATCCAATGACACTTAGATGCGAAGGAATGAAACAATAAATATTTTATAATAATTTTTCAAAAAAATTGAATTTTTAACCCTATATATATTATATTATATAATATAACATAATATCTCAAAAAATGAATCGCCGTTGTATTAATGATCTTGCCAATATCGCAAATAATGATATTCCAGACATTATTAGAAAAGTAGAAATCAATGATAATTTATACAAAACGCATTATGTTTATCTAAATGGACCAACCGATACACCTTTTGAAAATGGTGTATTTAAAATTGGTGTTATTATGCCAACCGAATATCCATATAAAGCACCAAAAATGTGGTTCGAAACAAAAGTATATCATCCAAATATTGCGGGCGATGGTACTATTTGTATTGATATTCTCAAAGACCAATGGAGTGCTGCTCTGCGTCTAACAACCGTATTCTTATCACTTTCTAGTCTATTGGCAAATCCAAATCCGAATGATCCACTTGAACCAGAAATTGCATCAGAATTCCGTAACAATCGCGAACGTTATAATCAAAATGTACGTATATATGTAGAACGATTTGCAAAAAATTAATTACATAATATTAATTAAACAAAAATAGTTAATTATTTTTTTATTACAAAAGATATAAAATATATTATTAATATAAAAAAAAATTTATCTATTATTATTAATATATACAATGAATCTTGGACATTCTAGTAAATTACAATATGATCAATGTTATTATCCTGACCATTTATCTGAAAGTGTTAGTCAAGGTGATTATAGATTACAACAATATTCAACATATAATCCCCGTTCATGTGTTGCACCAATTGGTGTAAATTTTGGTTTTAATGGTGCTGGTGTTAGTTCTGTCGAAAAATTTGGTCCTGCTCAATCACAAAAATTAGTAGACGTCGAATCTAATTTATCAAATAGAGGATTACCACAATCTAGATGCAGAACTGGTAGAGTTAATCTTACGGATCCATCTAAAATGAAAAATGTTAATCTTGAAAACTGTAATTCATCGTTATCTCCTGAATATTCACATATAACATCTACACCAAAAAATTTTAGAGATATAAGTATTAATAGATTTTATAACTTAAAGAAAAATCCACAAGAACCAATTTTTTATGATTTTGCCATCAATACAACACTTGAAGCAAAAGATAATTACATACCAATTGGTCCACGTGTATTAGAACAACAATCCAGTTTTCCAATTGAAGATTGTGATAAATCACCATATTCTCTTAAATGTTTATCTGTGCCAGAAAGATATCTTTAAACTAAATTATATTTAAGTTAACTAAATTATATTTAAGTTAACTAAATTATATTTAAGTTAACTAAATTATATATGATATAAATAAAATATTTTTATCATATAACAATATATATATGAGCTTATTAGAAGGAGTAAATATATTCGGTAATATAATTACTGGTAAAAATATAATAAAAGATAAAACAAATACTAAAAAAGACTACGAATTATATAACTCTCAATTATTAAATAAAGGTATAGAAAAAATTAAAAATAAAGCAAAAACTCGTGTTGAAAAATCACGTGATCCAGTAAAAACTGGTATTATTAATAAATTAATGAGACATAATGGTAGTAATAGAAAATCTGTTATAAATAATAAAGAATCATTTGATAATGTTCCAGATGATTCTGAATTTAGTGAAGATCCAAGCATTCAAACAGCTGAATCTATTGATTCTTATTCAAAAAATCCTAATTTTTTAACAAATGAATCAGGTAAATTAATTGATAATAGATTTCATGAACGCCAATTTTCTAAAAAAGAAGGGATTAATGACTCTTTTATGTCACAATATGATGATTTAAAATTTGATATGAAAGGAGCCCCTTCATCATATAATGCAGTCCATCGTTCTGATTCTGGTGTATCTAGATTACAAGCAGAAAGAAATTTAGCATTAAAAGAAAACTTTTCTAATTTTGCAGATTCAAATGATAATACATATGGCGTAGTTAACCCAGCAACAATGACACATAATAATATGATTCCACAATTTAAAGGTAAAAGTTATGGATCAGATATTTTAGCTCAACAAAATAGATCTTCTGTATATCAACGTAGAATGCAAGAAAATACTGGTAATGATATTAAAATAACTAAAAGTGAACAAAAACCATTATTTTCTCCATTAATTGGTATTACAAATATTTATGGTATGCCATCTGTTACTAATTTAATTCAAGATAGATATATGCCAGGTAAAGAACGAAAAAATGAATTACCATTTAGACAACAACGTGTTACCACTGGTCTTAATCTTGGTTATAATGAGGTTAATAAAAATGGTGATAATTTTAGAGCATTACCAAAAACTATTGATGAATTAAGAACTGCCGATAAACAACAAAAATCATACACATTTTCTCAAGTTAGAGGTATGATGGGGCAAGGTCGTGGTCCAACAATCGGTGATGTTAAAAAATATAAACCGGAACGTACTAAATATTGGGGTGATTACAGATTAGTTCCAAGTTTAGGTTATATTAGAGCCCCAGCTATTTATGGTGAAGTTAATAAAGAAAATTTGGCCTCAGTAAATAGAGGTACGATTGATAGAACTATGTTAAATCCTGCTGGAAGTGATGTTCAACAAGCAACACCTGATACTGTTCGTGAAAAATATAAAGTTGATTTTAAACAAAATTATAAACAAGCTGAACCACGTAATGTCCAATTAGTTGAAGGTTTACAAGCACGTGAAGATGAAAAAAAATATATTCCTGATCCAACACAACGTAGTCAAAAAGAATCTTATATTGGACCATTAGGTGTATCTCAAATTAATAAAGGCATTGCTTTTGATATGATTTCCAATATTTTTGATACTACAAAGAAAAATCTCACTGAAATTGTAGATAGATATGGTATTGCAAGTATAGGTGATTACTTAAAACCAGTATTTTTTGATCCAAATGATATTACAAAAACTACTATGAGAAATATTCATGATAAATACGATAGACATGGTAAACAATTTAATGGTAATTATGTTAAGGGTTATGGTTTTGATTATGCTAATTCTACACCTGATCCAACAATGCGCAATGTACACGATAAACCAGATAGAGCTGGTCAATTAGGTGGAGAGAGAGGAAATGGATATGCATTTGATAATATAAATGCTATCAGAGATATGAATATGAGAAATATCCATAATAAACCAGATAGAGCTGGTCAATTAGGTGGAGAGAGAGGCAACGGTTATGCATTTGATGAAATTAATGCTATTAGAGATGTAAATATGAGAAACATTCATGATAAACCCGATAGAGCAGGACACTTAGGCGGTGAGAGAGGTAATGGTTATGCTTTTGATGAAATTAATGCTATCCGTGATGTAAATATGAGAAACATTCATGATAAACCCGATAGAGCAGGACACTTAGGCGGTGACAGAGGTAATGGTTATGCATTTGATGAAATTAATGCTATTAGAGATGTAAATATGAGAAACATTCATGATAAACCCGATAGAGCAGGACACTTAGGCGGTGACAGAGGTAATGGTTATGCATTTGATGAAATTAATGCTATTAGAGATGTAAATATGAGAAACATTCATG
>Ga0214921_10002786_pt1 | contig 27782 bp, 26 predicted proteins | sample LL1505_MetaG_FD_177992 | JGI IMG/M metagenome (GOLD analysis project Ga0214921, IMG submission 177992) | Freshwater microbial communities from Lake Lanier, Atlanta, Georgia, United States - LL-1505 | ecosystem: Environmental > Aquatic > Freshwater > Lake | place: USA: Georgia | collected... | reverse complement strand
GTCACGACACAGCCCGATCAACTCGCTCACGCGATCAGCCGGCAGTATATCGACGGCAAGATCCCGGAATTTTTGCTCGAGCGCCGCATCGCTCATGGGATTTTCAACGCTGCCGATGGCGCGCTCGATGCGCCGTTCGAACTTACGTCCGTCACGCAGCGCGATCGTCAATTCGACTTGTTCCGGCGCGATGCCCGGCGTGACGATCGGCCGAACACGCTCCGCCAACGCTGCGATGGTCGGGTCTTGCACGGCACGATCGGAGAACTGATGCTCCCCGGCCGCGCCTTCGACGATTGCGACGGCCACGGCGTGATAGACACTGAACTTCCCCTCGAGTCCTGAACGCGGCGAGCGCTTGCCCGTGAGTTCGAGCACCAGCGGGTGCACGCGCAAATCCACTCTCTCGATCGAACGCGCCTCGAGCGCATGGGCGGTGCGCAACTGGATAGCCGCGTCGATCGCCGGATGCAAAACAATGCCGCACGCAAACGGCTTGTAGGTGTTGAGCGCCGCTTCGTAGCGCTGCCCGAGACCGTCCAGCATGGCGGCGTAATCGCGTTTGGTCGAGATAGTCTGCGCCCAACCACGACGGGCTTCTAGCATCGCATCGGAACTCGTGTAGCCCTGCTGCGCCAGAATAGCCGCGAATAGGCCGTTGCTCGCCGCACGTCCCGGATTGAAGCTTTTGTTCATGGAGCCGAAGCTCTCGCGAAACCCGACCGGCTGCGAGGCTGCAAGACCCAGAGCCCAAACCGTCCTTTGCACATCGAGACGCATGAGCCGAGCCACAGCCGCCGCTGCGCCGATCACGCCGGCGGTACCGGTGATGTGCCAACCAGCATCGTAATGATCGGGATACACGCCATTTCCGACCCGGCAGGCGACTTCGACGCCCACCACGAGCGCGTTCAGGAACTCGCGCCCCGACACCGGATGCAGTTCGGCCCACGCCATCAACGCGGAAATCACGGGACCACCCGGATGAATGACGGTCTTCAGGTGGGTGTCGTCATAGTCGAATACATGACTCGCGACGCCATTCAAAAACGCAGCATTAAGAACGTCCAGACGTTCACGACGCCCGAGGAGAGACGCCTGCGCGGGCCCGGAGAACGGCACGAGCGCGCGCACCGCGACCTCCAAAGTCTCGTGACGCGAGCCGCCCACCGTCACCGCAACCCAGTTCAGCAGAGTGCGCCGACCTTCGCGACGCACGGCAACGGGCAAATCTTCGAATTTCGACTCCACGACATAACGCGCAAGAATTTCGGTCACCTTGGGCGGCAGCGACGCGACCGAATCGTTGGGCGAGGAAGTGGGCGACTGTTCCGCGTGCGACGCTGCACCAAGCAGTGCAACGGCAATCCCGGACCCGGCGAGCAGCGAACGACGATCGATCACGGGCATCTCCCAAAAAATGAATTAAAATTTGCAGATGACGCGACGGAGTGCGTCATCGCATCACAAGCCAATAAAGCTTCGGCCCCGCAAAAACCAGCAACGCGAGAATGCCGGCACCCAGAAAAACGACGACTTCTTTTGTTTCGGGTTTCATGCGTGGCTCCGTGCCGGCAAAGTCGGTTTATCGCAAGGGGCCGCGCTTGAGAAACACGAAGGTGTGATCGTTCGCAGGGTTCACCTTAATCGTGGCCGCCGTGACCAAGTCGATCGCGGGTACGAATTCTTCGAACCCGCGATACTCCTCGACGTCACGCACCGCAAAATCGAGGTGCGAGGCATTGTCGTTGTAGCCGAGGATCAATACCCCACCCTCGCGCAGACAGGCATGACACATCTGCAATAGCCGCCGAAAGCCCTCCCGATCGTCGAGCCCGTAGCCGATCAACCCATTGGCGACGATCACGTCGAACTCGCGACCATAGAAACGGGTCAGTTCGGTCGCCGAACCCACGACGTGCCGACCGGCGTGGCCGTACTTTTTGGCGCGCCGATTGAAATCGATCGTGTGCACGTCGTAACGCAACTGCGGATAGTAGTGGCGCGTGTAGGCCGCGACGCCGATGAACAGCAGCTTTTGTCCCGCGGCCGCGCGCGCATTCAAGAACGGGAAGATGCGCTGTTCGAGGAATTCGCGGTCCGGCGTGTGCAACGGCATCGGCTCGTCGCGCCAGATCGCGATGCGTTTGCGAATGGAGCGTGCGAGTCGCTCGAGCGGCTTCCATGCCGCGAAACCGCGATGCTCTTGCGTCACTCCCACTCGATCGTCGCGGGCGGCTTGCCGCTGATGTCGTAGACGACGCGGCTCACGCCCTTCACTTCGTTGACGATGCGACGCGAACAGACGTCGAGCAATTCATAGGGCAGGTGCGCCCAGTGCGCCGTCATGAAATCGACGGTCTCGACGGCGCGCAGCGCGATCACGGGATCGTGCCGACGACCGTCGCCGGTGACGCCGACACTTTTGACGGGCAGGAAGACGGCGAACGCCTGACTGGTCTTTTCATACCAGCCGACCTTGCGCAATTCTTCGATGAAGATGTGATCGGCGTGCCGCAAGGTGTCGGCAGCAGCGGGCGTGACGGCGCCCAGGATCCGGACGCCGAGACCGGGACCTGGGAACGGATGGCGATAGACCATCTCGGCCGGCAGCCCGAGCTCGACGCCGATGCGCCGCACTTCGTCTTTGAACAACTCGCGCAGCGGCTCGACGAGTTTCAGCTTCATGTGTGCCGGCAGGCCGCCGACGTTGTGGTGGCTTTTGATGACGTGCGCCTTGCCGGTTTTGCTGCCGGCGGATTCGATCACGTCGGGATAGATGGTGCCCTGCGCGAGGTAGTCGACGCGGTCGCTCGCGCCCTCGCCTGCAAGTTTTCGCGACTCCTCGTCGAAGACCTCGACGAACAGACGCCCGATGATCTTGCGCTTGGCTTCCGGGTCTTCGACACCGGCAAGCGCGCCGAAGAAGCGTTCGGCCGCATCGACGCGGATCACGCGCACGCCGAGATTGCGCGCAAAAATGTCCATCACCGCATCGCCTTCGCCCAAGCGCAGCAAGCCGTGATCGACGAATACGCAGACGAGCTGATCACCGATCGCGCGATGCAGCAGCGCGGCAACGACCGAGGAATCGACGCCGCCCGACAAACCGAGCAGCACCTTCGCCCCGCCGACCTGCGCGCGCACGCGTGCGATCGCATCGTCGATGATGTTGCCGGCGTTCCAGCTCGATGCGCAGCCGCAGATCTCGTGCAGGAAACGTGCGTAGATGCGCGTGCCCTGCTTGGTATGGGTGACTTCGGGATGGAACTGCAGCGCGTAATAGCGACGCGCTTCGTCGGCCATGCCGCCGATCGGCAAATCGGGCGTCGAGGCGATGGCGACGAATCCGGGCGGCAAGTCGACGACGCGATCGCCATGACTCATCCACACGTCGAGCAAACCATGCCCTTCGGTGTTGATGCGATCTTCGATGCCGCGCAACAACGCGCTGTGGCCGCGTGCGCGCACTTCGGCGTAACCGAACTCGTGCACCGCACCGGGCTCGACGCGGCCACCCAACTGCGCGGCCATGGTCTGCATGCCGTAGCAGATGCCGAGCACGGGCACGCCGAGCTCGAACACGGCGGCCGGCGCGGCCGGCGCATTTTTTTGAGTGACGGACTCGGGGCCGCCCGAGAGGATGATGCCTTTGGGCGCGAACGCTCTGACGTCCGCATCACCCGCATCCCAAGGATGGATCTCGCAGTAGACGCCGAGCTCGCGCACGCGACGCGCGATGAGCTGGGTGTACTGCGAACCGAAGTCGAGGATGAGTATCCGGTCGGCGTGGATGTCGCGCGCGCTCTGGGTCATCACGACACGCGGTAGTTCGGTGCTTCCTTGGTGATGGTCACGTCGTGCACATGCGACTCGCGCACGCCGGCAGTCGTGATGCGCACGAACTGCGGGCGGGTACGCATCTGCTCGATGTCCTGGCTACCCGTGTAACCCATCGCGGCACGCAGACCTCCGGCAAGCTGGTGGAGGATGGCGACGACGCTGCCTTTGTAAGGCACGCGCCCCTCGATGCCCTCGGGCACGAGCTTTTCGAGTTCGGTGGTGGTGTCCTGGAAATAGCGGTCGCTCGAGCCGTGGCGCTCGGCCATCGCGCCGAGCGAACCCATGCCGCGATAACTTTTGTACGAGGCACCGGCAAAGAGCTCGACTTCGCCCGGCGACTCTTCGGTGCCAGCGAACAAGCCGCCGATCATCACCGCGTGTGCACCGGCCGCAAGCGCCTTGGCGATGTCGCCGGAGTAGCGAATGCCGCCGTCGGCGATCAGCGGCACGTCGGTGCCCGCGAGCGCTGCGGCGACGTTCGAAACCGCGGAGATCTGCGGCACGCCGACGCCGGCGACGATGCGCGTGGTGCAGATCGAACCGGGGCCGATGCCGACCTTCACGCCATCGACGCCGCACTGGACGAGATCGCGCGCCGCTTGCGCGGTGACGATGTTGCCGGCGATCACCTGCAATGCGGGCCATTTCGCCTTCACGCGCTCGACCATCTGCATCACGCCGCGCGAGTGGCCATGCGAGGTGTCGATGACCACCACGTCGACGCCTGCATCACGCAACGCGGCGACGCGATCGAGCGTATCGGGCGAAGTGCCGACCGCGGCACCGACGCGCAGACGTCCACTCTCGTCTTTGCAGGCGCGCGGCCGTTCGGTCGCTTTTTGAATATCTTTGACGGTGATCAGGCCTTTCAATTCGAAGGCGTCACCGACCACCAGCACTTTTTCGATGCGGTGTTTGTTGAACAGCGCGAGCACTTCTTCGCGCGGCGCATTCTCGCGGACGGTGACGAGGCGCGCCTGCGGCGTCATCACCGAGGAGACGGGCGAGTCGAGATGCGTCTCGAAGCGCAGATCGCGACTCGTGACGATGCCGACGACTTTGTTGCCTTGCACCACCGGCATGCCCGAGATGCCGCGCGCCTTGATGAGCTCGAGAACTTCGCGGATGGTGACGGCCGGCGTGACGGTGATCGGGTCGAGCACCACGCCGCTTTCGTATTTTTTGACGCGCGCCACTTCGAGGGCTTGTGCCTCGATGGTCATGCTTTTGTGCACGATGCCGATGCCGCCTTCCTGCGCGATCGCGATCGCCAGACGCGCTTCGGTCACGGTATCCATGGCCGCCGAAACCACCGGCAGATTGAGCCGGATGTGGCGGGTGAGACGGGTCGACAGATCGACTTCGCGCGGCAGAACTTCGGAGTACGCCGGAACCAAAAGCACGTCGTCGAAAGTGAGTGCTTCCTCGAGAATACGCATGCGGGGGAGCCGTCCAGAAGTGTTTGGACGCCGCATTCTACGCAGGCGGCGAAAGGCGGTAAACTCGCATCCTCTCCTTTTGCGCCAGCGGTCCACGCCTTGCCCCCACGCCCCACCCCGCCCGCCGCGCCTGCCGGCGCCCCGCTCCGCAGCGGCAGCGAGCGGGACGTGTATTCGGTCGGGCGGCTGAACCGCGAAGTGCGTCAATTGCTCGACCACGGCATGCCGCTCATCTGGATCGAGGCGGAGTTGTCGAACTTTTCGCGGCCGGCCTCGGGACACTGGTATTTCTCGCTGAAAGATCGCGACGCGCAGGTGCGCTGCGCGATGTTCAAGACGCGCAACAGTCTGCTGCGGTTCACGCCCGGCGACGGGCAACTTGTGCTCGCCCGCGCGCGGGTCAGCCTCTACGAGCCGCGCGGCGAATATCAGCTGATCGTCGAGCATCTCGAGGACTCGGGGATCGGCGCACTGCGACGCGAGTTCGACCGGCTGCGCGCGAAGCTCGAGGCCGAGGGACTGTTCGCACCGCAAAGCAAGCGGCCCTTGCCTGCAGTACCGGCGTGCATCGGCGTGGTCACCTCGCCCACGGGCGCGGCGATCCGCGACATCCTGAACGTGCTCGGTCGGCGCTTCCCGGCGGCACGCGTGGTGATTTATCCGACGGCCGTGCAAGGCAAGGCCGCGGTCCCGGAGTTGCGTGCCGCCATCGCCCGCGCGAGCGCACGCGCGGAGTGCGACGTGCTGATCGTCGCTCGCGGCGGCGGTTCGCTCGAAGATCTTTGGGCGTTCAACGACGAGGATGTGGCGCGCGCGTTGCGTGCCACGCCCATGCCCGTAGTCACGGGCATCGGCCACGAAATCGACTTCACCATCGCCGACTTCGTCGCCGATCTGCGCGCGCCGACGCCCTCGGGCGCCGCTGAATTGGTCGCGCCCGACTCGGCCGCCTGGCGCGCCTCGCTCGCGAAGCTCGCCGGGCGCTTCACGCAGAGCGTGCGCTTGCAATTGCGGCGCGATCGCGATGCCCTCGCCCACCTCGCGCATCGTCTGCAACGCACGCACCCGGGACTGCGTTTGCAACAAGGCGCGCAACGGCTCGACGAACTGGAACAACGCCTCGGCGGCGAGTGGCGCGTCGCGATCAGCAACGCCCGAGCCCGCGTACAGGCGCTCGCGAGTCGACTCGCACAGCACACGCCTACGCTGCGCCTCGAACGTCTTGCGCGTCGCAATGCACTGTTGCAAGCGCGCCTCGAACGCGGCGGGACCCAGCTGCTCGAATCGCGTACGGCGCGTCTTGCGCTCGCGAGCCGCGCACTGCACGCCGTGAGTCCGCTCGCCACGCTGGAACGCGGCTTCGCGATCGTCACGCGCGTCGACGACGACTCTCTGGTGCGTGCCGCCGCCGACACGCGCGCGGGCGACGAGATCCGCGCCCGGCTCGGCCGGGGCGCGTTGCGCGCACGCGTGCTCGACGTTTTCGACGATGACGGGGAAGTGGTTTAAATGATTCGACACCGACTGCGATTTTTTTGTGCGCTCGCCTGCCTCGCGACGCTCGCCTCGCCGCTCGAGGCCCGCGATGCCATCGCGACGCCCGCCGGCAGCGCGCTGCCCGAATCGAGCTCCGTGCCGGGCGGCGTGGCCGTCATCGAATTGCCGCTGATCCCCGCGCACGAAGCGCCCGATGCGCCAGCACCGGAGGTGACGTTCGAAGGTCGCAAGGTGATGGTGCTGCGCCGCGATCGCGGCTGGATCGCGGTGGTCGGCATCGCGCTCGCGCGCGACCCGGGGCCTGCGGTGCTGGAGATCAAATCCGGCGCCGGCACCTTGCGGCGCGGCTTCACGATCAACGGCAAGCAATACGTCACTCAAAAGTTGAAAGTCGCGCCGGGACAAGTGGATCTCGCGCCGAACGACCTGGCGCGCGTCGAGCGCGAACAACCCCTCATCCGCGCGGCGGTGGCAACCTTCAGCGAAGCTTTGCCGCCGACCTTGCGCCTCGCCTCGCCGGTCAAAGGCCCGCGCTCTAGTTCATTCGGTTCGCGGCGCGTGTTCAACGGGCAAGCGCGCAATCCGCATTCGGGCATGGATATCGCCGCGCCTACCGGCACACCCATCTATGCGCCTGCCGCCGGCAAGGTGATCGAGACCGGCGATTATTTCTTCAACGGCAAGTCGGTGTTCATCGACCACGGCATGGGCTTCGTGACCATGTACTGCCACTTGAGCGAGATCACCATCGCCAAAGGCGCGACCGTGAACACGGGCGATGCCATCGGCAAAGTGGGCGCGACCGGCCGCGTCACCGGGCCGCATCTGCACTGGGGCGTTGCGCTCAATCGCGCTTTCGTCGACCCCGCGCTGTTCCTCGAGTAGTTTTGGTCTTCGCGCGCGCGGGCTTGGCACGCGCGTAGGGGTTCGCATCGGTGCGGTATTCCACCGCAACCGGCGATGCGAACAGATCGAACTCGCGACGAAAGACGTTGGCGAGAAAGCGCGTATACGATTCGGGGACGTGCACGGTCTGGTTGCCGTGGATGATGATGCGCGGCGGATTGCGCCCGCCTTGGTGCGCGTAACGCAACTTGATGCGCCGACCACGCACGAGTGGCGGCTGGTGCTGCACCATCGCGCGCTCGAGTGCCTTGGTGAGTTTCGGCGTCGGGATTTCGGTCATCGCGGCGTCGTACGCCTTGATGGTGGCGGCCACGAGTTCGCCCACGCCCGTGCCATGACGGGCCGAAATGAAGTGCACCGGCGCATACGGCACGAAATCGAGTTTCAATTCGAGCAGACGACGAATCTCGTCGCGCTGCTCGGTGGGGATGCCGTCCCATTTGTTGACCGCGATCAACAGCGCCCGTCCGCGCTGCAACGCAAGACCCAGCACGCTTGCATCCTGCTCGCCGATGGAGTCGTGCGCATCGACCACGAAGATGACCACGTGCGCCGTGTCGATCGCTTGCAAGGTGCGGGCGACGCTCGCACGCTCGATGGCATCTTCGACCTTGCCGCGACGGCGTACGCCCGCGGTGTCGATCAACGTGAATTCGCGCTCGTCCCGTGCAAACGGCACGAAGATCGAATCGCGCGTCGTGCCGGGCATGTCGCTGGCGATCACGCGCTCTTCGCCGATCAGACGATTGACGAGCGTCGACTTGCCGACGTTCGGACGACCGATCACGGCAATGCGGATACGTCCATCGTCGGCCGATGCATCGGCACCGCTGTCCGGAAAATCGGCGAGCACCGTTTCCATGAGCTCGCGACAACCCGTGCCGTGCGCGGAAGCGATGACCATGGGTTCGCCGAAGCCGAGCGCATGGAAATCCGACGCCGCGTTGTCGGGGTCGAACCCTTCGGCTTTGTTGACTGCAAGCACGACGCGCTTGCCGGAGCGTCGCAGTTCACGCGCGACGAAATGATCCTGCGAGGTGAGCCCGTTGCGCGCGTCGGTGATGAACACGAGTACGTCGGCCTCTTCGACCGCGCGCTCGGTCTGCACGCGCATCGGCGCTTCGATGCCGCTCGGTTGTTCGACAAGCCCGCCGGTATCGACGACCACGTACGGCACCGGGCCAAGACGACCATAGCCGTATTGGCGATCGCGCGTGACGCCCGGCAAGTCGGCGACCAGGGCATCGCGCGTGCCGGTCAGGCGATTGAACAGCGTCGATTTGCCGACGTTGGGTCGACCCACCAACACGACGACCGGAAGCATGGTGGGCGACCCGTTCAACGTTGCGGACGGAACGCGCTCAAGCGACCCTTCTCGTCCTGCATCACCACGAGATCACCGACCACGACCGGCGCATTGCGCACGCGATCGCCGACACTGCCGCGCGCGACGAACTTGCCGCTGCTCGCGTCGAGCCAGTGCACGACGCCTTCGAAGTCCACGACCACCACGACGGCGCCGAGCACGACCGGCGCCGACAGGCCGCGATTTTTGAGTCCGTCCTGGCGCCACTCTTCGATTCCGGTGCGGCGCTTCAATGCGATCACCTCGCCACCGGCGGTCGAGACGTAGACGCGTTCGGCATCGACATCGAGTCCGCTGTTGCTCGAGATTTCACGTGACCACCAGGCCTGCCCGTTCTCGAGCGACAACATCGCGAGACGCCCCTGGAAGCCGACCACGAACACGTCGGCACCGGCGATCTTGAGCGGCGCGTCGATGTCTACCAAACGCTCGAGCTCCGTGCGACCGCGCGCCGGCGACACCAGAGCGTCCCACACGACATCGCCGTTGCTCGTCTGCAAGGCCACCACGCGTCCGTTGTCGAAACCGCAGATCGCGGTGTTGCCCGAAACCGCCGGCGTCGCCGCGCCGCGCAAAGTGAGACGCGGAATTTGCTGATCTTCACGCCAGATTTCTTTGCCATCCGTCGGCGCGAGACCGACGAGACGACCGCTCACCGTGCGTACCACGACCGCATCGGTCGCGACCGCAGGCGCCGAGAGCACTTCGCCGCCGACGAAGCTCTTCCAACGCTGCGCACCCGAAGCCTGATCGAACGCGAGCACCTCACCATCCGAAGTGCCGACGACCACGAGGCCGTGCCCGACACCGGCGCCACCGGCGATCGGCTTTTTCGTGCGCGTGCGCCACAGCTGCTTGCCGCTCGCACTCTGCAAGGCGACCACGTCGCCGTCGTGACCGGCGGCATAGACGACGTCGCCTTCGAACGAGGGCGCGAGACCGTAACGCATCACCGGATCGCCACCGGGCAGCGAGGCAGTCCAGACTTTCTGAATTTTGAGTGACTCGGTGATCTTGACGAGCTTGGCCGGCGGATCGACGGACTTGTCTTTCGAACAAGCGCCGATCGCGAGCAACGCGATCGCGAGCCACGCAGTCCGCGAGCGATTAGTCATGGTTTGGCCTTTTGAGGTGACGCCGCGCCGATGCCGTCAGCTTCGAGATCGGCGATCTTGAGTTCGAGACCCGCCGCATCGACGGTGGCGGTGCCGGCGACGGCCTGCGTGTCGCGCGCCTTGCGGAATTCCGCGAGCGCGCCGGCTTTGTCACCCTTGGCGAACAAAGCATCGCCGCGCACTTCCGCATAGCGTGCGGCAAAGGTGCCGGGCTGGGCGGCCGAGAGCGTCTTCAGGGCTTCGTCGGGCTTGCCGAGCGAAATCTGCACGCGCGCGAGGCGATGGCGCGCGATCAAGCGCAGTTCCTGATCTTTGGAACCGTCCATCACGCGCGTCAGACGCTGCGCGCCTTGCATCAACTCGCCCGACTCGATCAGCGCACGCGCGATCGCGAAATCGGCCTGGTCGGCGTAGGCGGATGAAGAATATTCGGCACGCAAGGCGTCAGCCTGCTTGGTGCCGCCGTCACGATCGCCCTTGTTCAGCGTCTCGAGCAAGCGCTCATAGGCGACGCCGGCTTCTTGCGCGCGACGCTCGACGCGCTGCTCCCACCAACGCCATCCGGCGAGCGCTGCAAGACCGAGCACGATGCCCGCGACCAACCAAGGTCCGTTCTCGCGCAGCCATTTTTTGACGCGCTCCCATTGTTCCTGCTCGCTGTAAAAGTCGTCGCTCACCGTACTCTCTCCTTGAACCAGTTTGCTACGGCCTGACCGGCCGTGGCGAGGGAAATCTCGATCGCCGCTGCGGACTCGTCACGCAGCGACTTCAGTTGCACGACGCCGCGGGCGAGTTCGTCCTCGCCGAGCACCAGCGCGATCGCCGCGCCGCTGCGATCCGCGCGACGGAATTGGGCTTTGAAGTTGCCGCCGCCGAGGTTGAGCTCGACCCGGCGCGCAGGCTCGGCCTCGCGCACTCGATCGGCGAGCACGAGCGCCGCACGCACGGCCGCATCACCTTGCGCCACGACATACACGTCCGCGCCGACAGTTGCCGGTGCCGTGCCGGTTTGTTCGAGCAGGGCAACGACGCGCTCGACACCCATCGCGAAACCGATTGCGGGCGTCGGCTCGCCACCCAATTGCGCGATCAAACCGTCATAGCGACCGCCGGAGCACACGGCATCCTGTGCGCCGAGCGCATCCGTCACCCACTCGAACACCGTGCGCGAGTAGTAATCGAGACCCCGCACGAGGCGCGGATTGACCTGATAGGCGATGCCGAGCGCATCGAGTGCGGCACGCAACGCGGCGAAGTGCTCGCGCGATTCGGCATCGAGATGATCGGGCAACGACGGCGCGTGCGCGATGATCGACTGCATCGCGGGATTTTTGCTGTCGAGGATGCGCAGCGGATTGCCTTCGAGTCGACGCTGGCTGTCTTCGTCGAGTGCCGCGTGATGCGCACGGAAATAATCGGTCAGCTGCGCGCGGTAGGCGCGCCGCGCCTCCGCCGTGCCGAGCGAATTGATCTGCAACGCCACGCGCGAGATGCCGAGTCTTCGCCACAACTGCGCCGTGAGCGCGATCAGCTCGGCGTCGATGTCAGGGCCGGCGAAACCGATCGCCTCGACGTCGACTTGATGGAATTGCCGGAAGCGCCCCTTTTGCGGCTTTTCGTGGCGGAACATCGGCCCGACGCACCACAACTTGTGACGCGCGCCACGCAGCATGCCGTTCGAAATGGTTGCCCTTACGATGCCGGCGGTTGCCTCGGGACGCAGCGTGAGTCGTTCTCCGCCCTTGTCCTCGAAGCTGTACATCTCTTTTTCGACGACGTCGGTGTACTCGCCGATGGCACGCTTGAATAGATCGGTCTGTTCGACGACCGGCACGCGCATTTCGTCGTAACCATAGGCGTGCAGCAGCTCGCGCACGACGCGCTCCAGAAACTGCCAGCGCCCGATCTCGGTCGGCAGCACGTCGTTCATGCCGCGCACCGGTTGGATGATCGATGCGCTCATTGCACCGTCACTCCGATGAGCTTGTCACCGAGTCGCACGCGCAGACGATCGTTGACGCGACCGGCCAGCTGACCGCAGGCGGCATCGATGTCGTCACCGCGCGTACGGCGGATGGTGGCGAGCACGCCGCGCTGGATGAGCGCATCGCGAAACGCCGCGATGACGTGGGCCGGCGAACGCCGGAACGACGTGCCAGGGAAAGGATTGAACGGAATCAGATTGAGTTTGGCCGGACGACCTTTGAGCAGCCGCGCGAGTTCGCGCGCATGCTCGGGTTGGTCGTTTACGCCGTCGAGCATCACGTATTCGAACGTGACGCTGCGGCCGTTCTGCTCGTCGATGTAATGCCAGCAGGCATCGAGCAACTCGGCGATCGGATGCTTGCGATTGATCGGCACGAGCTCGTTGCGCAGCGCATCGTTCGGCGCGTGCAACGACACGGCGAGCGCGCAATTGGTTTCTTCGGCGAGCTTGTACATCTGCGGCACGAGACCCGATGTCGAAAGCGTCACGCGACGGCGCGAGATGTCGAAGCCGAGATCGTCGAGCATGATGCGGATGGCCGGCACCACGGCGCGGAAATTGGCGAGCGGTTCGCCCATCCCCATCAACACCACGTTCGTGATGCGTCGCTGACCACCGGGCTCGAAGCCGAGCTCGCGATTGGCGAGCCACAATTGACCGACGATTTCCGCGGTGTCGAGGTTGCGATTGAAGCCTTGCTGCGCGGTCGAGCAGAACGCGCAATCGAGCGCGCAGCCGACTTGCGAAGAAATGCACAAAGTGCCGCGGTCGGTCTCGGGTATGAACACCATCTCGAAGGCCTGACCCGCCTCGGCTTTCAGCAGCCATTTGCGCGTGCCGTCGGCCGAATCGTGGCGCGAGACGACTTCGGGCGTGGCGACGATGGCGTGCTCGCTCAATTGCGCCCGAAACTCGCGCGCGAGATCGGTCATCGCGGCAAAGTCGCCCTCGCCGCGCTTGTAGAGCCAGCTCATCAGCTGACGCGCCCGAAACGGCTTGTTGCCCAACGCCACGACGAACGCCTCCAACTCGGCTTTCTCGAGGCCGAGCAGATTCGTGCGGGTGGCGCGGACAACGTCGTTCATGCGTCGCTTACTTGCGCGGGCAGATCTCGATGCCGCGGAAGAAGTACGCGATCTCGGTGGCCGCCGTGTCCGGCGCATCGGAGCCGTGCACCGTGTTCGCTTCGATGCTCTCGGCGAGGTCGGCGCGGATCGTGCCCGGTGCGGCCTTCTTCGGATCGGTGGCGCCCATGATTTCGCGATTCTTCGCGATGGCGTTCTCGCCCTCGAGCACCTGCAGCACCACCGGACCCGACGTCATGTACTTCACGAGGTCGTTGAAAAACGGCCGCTCGCGGTGCACGGCGTAAAAACCCTCGGCCTCGCTCTTCGACAGATGCACCATGCGCGCGGCGACGATGCGCAGACCCGCCTGCTCGAAACGGCGGTAGACCTCGCCGATCAGGTTACGGGCGACGCCATCGGGTTTGACGATCGAAAAAGTGCGCTCCAACGCCATGGTGATATTCCTTGCTAGTGTGCAGTTGAGTGAAATGAAGAACCGGGTCGGCCCCTTGCGGGAACCGACCTCGGCCCGGAGTCAAACGCGTAGTTTACCCGCCCTAGGGCTCGTCCGCACGGCGGACGCGGATCAGACGTTGAAGCTCTCGCCGCAGCCGCACTCGCCGGTCACGTTGGGATTGCGGAACTTGAAGGCCTCGTTGAGGCCCTGCTTCACGAAATCGACCTCGGTGCCGTCGATGTACGGCAGGCTCTCCGGGTCGACGAAGACCTTCACCCCGTGGTCCTCGAAGACGTGATCCGAGGCGACGGCATCGTCGGCGTAGTTGATGACGTAGGCAAAGCCGGAGCAACCGGTCTTGCGCACGCCGAGCCGCAAGCCGAGGCCGTGGCCACGGCTGGCGATGAAGGAGCGAACGCGCTCCGCAGCGGCATCGGTGAGCAAAATCGCCATGATCACGAACCTCGTGCGGCGTCGATGACCGCGAGTGTAGCAAGACGCATGGCATCTTCGACCACCAGCATGCGCCCGAGTTTCTCGACCGGAGCGCCGACTTCACGCGCCCAATCGGCGGCCGCGCCCAGCGCGGGATCCGGCCTGCCGTCCGCAACCAAGCCGAGACCTGGCCAACGCGCTTCGAGCAGCGTGACGACCGCCTGCGTGTGCGGACAGCCATACAGGGAAAATCGTACCTTTTGCACGCGCCCGTCGCCGCCCACGCGCAGCTGACAGCGCACATGGGTGCCGATGCGCTGCGAGCCCGCGACGCCCGTGTGCCAGGTCGCATCGGCTGACGGATCGGCATAGCGCGCGCGCAGGGTATCGATCGCCTCGCGAATCATTGCGGCGGCGATCGCAGCGTCTTTGGACGTTTGGCCGCGCCCGAAACTGATGCGCAAGGTCGATTGGGCAAGTTCCGCCGGCACGCCGAGCGCGCGCAACACGTAGGACGGCTCGCCACGCGAGGAGTCGCAAGCGGCGCCGCTCGACAGCGCAAGCTCGGGCAGTTGCGCGAGCAGGCTCTCGCCCTCGACGTCCGAAACGGACAAAGACACGAGCCCGGGGAGTCGCGCGGTCGGATGATCGTTCCAGCGCAAGCCGGGCACCGCGGCCAAGGCGGCGCGAAAGTCGCGCACGCAGGTGGCAGCGATATCGGCATCGTGCTGCTGCTCGCGCGCGGCGAGACTCGCGGCGAGGCCGAAGCCTGCGATCTGATGCGTCGCGAGCGTACCGGGCCGCAGGCCGCGCTCCTGACCACCGCCGAAGGCGAGCGGCAGCAACCAGGGCCGGACGAGCGGCGCCACGTACAGGGCGCCGATCCCTTTCGGGCCGTACATCTTGTGCGCCGACACCGAGGCGAGATCGATGCCGTCCCGCAAAAAATGCGTCGGTATCTTGCCGGCCGATTGCGCCGCATCGGTGTGGAAGAAGACGTCGCGCTCGCGGCACACCGCAGCGAGTGCCGCGACATCCTGCACGACGCCGGTTTCGTTGTTGGCGTGCATGATCGACACGAGTTGCGTGTCGGCACGCAGCGCGGCACGCAAGGCATCGGGCGCGATGCGTCCGTCGGCTTCGGGCTCGAGCCAGGTGACCGCATGGCCTTCTTTGACGAGCCGTTTGCAGGCATCGAGCACGGCTTTGTGCTCGGTGCGGGCAGTGACGAGGTGACGCCCGAAATCCGCGCGACCGCGCGCGAGTCCGAGCACGGCGAGATTGTCGGACTCGGTCGCACCCGACGTGAACAGCAGATCTTCGGCGGGCACGCCGATGAGCGATGCGACCTGCGCCCGCGCGGCTTCGATCGCGGCGGCGGCGGCGCGCCCGGGCGCGTGCGTGCTCGAGGCCGGATTGCCGTGGGCGAGCGGGTCGACGAGTGCCGCGTGCATGCGCGCCGCGACGCGCGGATCGACCGGCGTACTCGCGGCGTGATCGAGATAGATCACCCGCGCGGCCCCGCGGCACGCCGCTTGTTCTGCACGGCGGTGAGGATGCCGCGCATGATGTTCGCCTCGTTCTGATCGAGCTCGGCACGATTCAAAAATCGCCGAATGCGCTCCATCAAATGTTTGCCGCTCGCGGTGCGATCGCGAAAACCGATCTGCTGCAGCACTTCTTCGAGGTGGGCGTAGAGACGCTCCATGTCGGCGGCCGGCGCGAGCGGAACCTCCGCAGGTGGCTGCACGTAGCTGGCGCCGCGCGCGCGATGGATTTCATAGGTGACCAACTGCACCGCCATCGCGAGATTGAGCGAGCAATAGTCGGGGTTGGCCGGAATGCGCAGCAAAAGATGCGTGAGCGCGAGATCTTCGTTGGTGAGTCCGGTGCGCTCGGCGCCGAACAACAGCGCCGCGGGGCCGCGCCCCGCCTCGGCGACGAGCCGCGGCGCACCTTCGCGCACGTCGGCGACGCGGATGTTTTGATCACGCTCGCGACTCGTGGTCGCCGCCACGAAGCCGCACTCGGCAACCGCATCGGCCACCGTATCGACGACGCGCGCCTGCTCGAGCACGTCGGTGGCGCCCGAGGCGCGCGCGCTCGCCTCCGCATGCGGAAAGGCTTTCGGTTTCACCAGCACGAGTTGCGACAGCGCCATGTTCTTCATGGCACGGGCGACGGCGCCGATATTGCCCGGGTGCGAGGGCTCGACGAGCACGATGCGCAGATCGACGACAGCGAGCGAAGACATGGTGGTGGCGAGTGATGTGGCGGAGCTTCTGCTATTCTATCGCCCTTCGCTTCCGCGCTCTTTGCCAACATGCAGCCACTACTCAACATCGCCGTGCGCGCCGCACGCCGCGCGGCCGAAGTGATCATTCGCAGCCTCGGCCGCCTCGACTCGCTCGAAGTGTCGAGCAAGGGGCGCAACGACTTCGTCACCGAAGTCGATCGGGCTGCCGAGGCTGAAATCATCGCCACCATCCGTCGCGCCTATCCCGATCACGCCTTTTTGGGCGAAGAGAGCGGCGCAAGCGGGCCGGCCGGCGCGATCGAGTGGATCATCGACCCGCTCGACGGCACCACCAATTTTCTGCATGGATTCCCGCAGTTCTGCGTCTCGATCGGCTGCCGCGTGCGCGGCCGCATCGACCAGGCGGTGGTCTACGACCCGATGCGCCAGGAAGTGTTCACCGCCTCGCGCGGCGACGGCGCGCACCTCGAAAACCGGCGCATTCGCGTCAGCAATCGACGGGGTCTGGAGGGTGCGCTGATCGGTACCGGCTTCCCTTATCGCGCCAACACCGAATACCTCGATGCCTACATGGCGATGCTGAAAGACGTGATGCTGGCCACGGCCGGCGTACGCCGCCCGGGCTCTGCAGCGCTCGATCTGGCTTATGTGGCAGCGGGTCGCACCGACGGGTTCTTCGAGATCGGACTCGGCCCCTGGGATACGGCCGCCGGATCCTTGCTGATCGAAGAAGCCGGTGGCCGCATCGGCACGCTCACCGGCGGCGAATATCGCCAGGGCGGCAACGTGATCGCCGGCTCGCCCAAGGTGTACGAAGGATTGGTCGCGCTGCTCGCGCCGCACGTACCGGCGAAACTCGCCGACGAGTGAGCCTCAGACCGTCTTCTGGTCGACGTCGAGATTGTCGACGACCGCCGCGGTGACGATGTCGGCACCCACGTTCACGACGGTGCGCGACATGTCGAGCAGGCGATCGACGCCGAGAATGATGCCGATGCCTTCGGGCGGAATGCCGAAGGTGATCAACAAACCCGCGATGATCGGCAACGAGCCCCCGGGAACGCCGGCCACCGCGACGGCACCGAGCACCGCCAGCAACAACAGCGTCGCCTGCTGAGCGAAGGTGAGATCGACCCCGAAGACCTGCGCGACGAACAGCACCACGCAGCCTTCGTAAAGCGCCGTACCGGCCATGTTCATCGTGGTGCCGAGCGGCAACACGAAACCCGCCGTACTCGGACGGATGCCGAGGTCTTCGCGCGCCGCGGCAAGTGCCGTCGGCAACGTCGCATTGCTCGAGCTCGTGGAGAACGCGGTCACCAGCACCGGCCGGATGCGACGCCAAAAATCCAGCGGCGAATAACGCGTGAAGAGCTTGAGCCACACGCTCATGGTGCCGAACACGTGCAGAACCATCACTGCGAGACAACCGAGCACGAACACGCCGAGCGCGACGAAAATATCCCAGCCGATTTTGACGACGACCGAGTAGATCATCGCCGGCACGGCATACGGCGCAAGACGCAGCGCAAAGTGCACGATGCCCGTCATGAGCTCGGTCAAAGTTTCGAGGCCTGATTGCACGGACTTGCGGCGCGTGTCATCGAGACCGATCGCGGCTGCGCCGAGCAGGATCGCGAACAGGATGAGCGGCAACACTTCGCCCAGCGCGCCACGATCGGTGCCCGCGATGGCACCGACCAGATTGCGCGGCATGAACATGTCGACGATCACCTGCAAGCTCATGTCGGGCTGCTGCGCTTGCCGCTCGATGTGCTTCGCGGCGGCGCCGCCGTACTCCTGCACCAACCGCGACTTCGTCTCGGCTTCGATCGCATCACCCGGCCGCAGGATGTTCATCATCACCATGCCGAGCGCGACCGCGATCGACATGTTGGCGAAGAACAACGCGAAGGTCGCCCCGGCGAGCGGCCCGAGTCGCGACAAGTCGCCCAGCTGCACCACCCCCGCGGCCAACGAACCGAACACCAGCGGCATGACGACGAAGAACAGCATGCGCAGGAACACTTGCCCGAACGGATCGAGCACTTTCACGGCGAACGCGCGCGCAGCTTCGAGCAATGCCGGGAACATGCCGCCGATCAGCAGCGTCGCGGCCCCGAGCACCGCGCCGACCAGTAGGCCGACGAGGATGCGATTGGCGAGCGGAGTCGGTGTCGATTCGGCCATGGGTCAGCCGCGCTTGGCGAGCGGGCTCTTGCGATAGCCGTACAGCAGGTAGATGACGAGACCGGCGATGGTCCAGATCAAAAACGTGCGCTGCGTGGCCGGCGGCAACGAGAAGAACAGGAAGCCGCAACCGACGATCGACACCGGCCCGACCAGCCACACGGCCGGCGTGACGAACGGACGCGGCCGATTCGGTTCTCGCACGCGCAACACCAGTACGCCGACCGACACCGTCAGAAACGCGAACAAGGTGCCGCTGTTGGTGATGTCTGCAAGCACGCCCACCGGGAAGAACGCGGCAAAGATCGTGACGGCGACGCCGGTGATCATGGTGAGGATGTGCGGCGTGTGGTACTTCGGGTGCACCGTCGACAACTTGTCGTGGAACGGCAGCAAACCGTCGCGCGCCATGACGAAGAAAATGCGCGTCTGACCGTAGAGCATCATCAGGATGACCGAGGGCAAGGCGAGAAACGCCGCAAGACCGATCAACTGCGACACCTTGTCCCACCCGAGCAGATCGAGCGCGTGCGCGAGCGGCTCGCCGCTGCAGGCGAGTGCCTGGACGTTTTGCGGCAAGGCACAGGCGGCCGCGAACTCGGGGCTGCCCGGCGAGAGCATCTGACCGGCTGCGTCGCGGATCGGTTGTGCGCCGACCGAGCCGATCACGCCGGAGGCGACCAGCAGATAAAACACCGTGCAGAACGCGAGACTGCCGATCAAACCGATCGGGATGTTGCGCTGCGGGTTCTCGGTTTCTTCGGCGGCCGTCGAGACGGCATCGAAGCCCGTGTACGCAAAGAAAATCGAGGCGGCCGCACCGGCGATGCCGAGGCCCGTACCGTCCCAGAAACCGTTCGGCGCGAACGGCTCGAAGTTTTGACCGTTGAGAACCGGCAGCGACAGCGCCACGAATATCGTCAGCGCCGCGATCTTGATCGCGACCAGAAATGCGTTCACGCGCGCACTCTCGCGCGTGCCGACCAGCAACAGCGCGGTCACGAGCAGCGCGATCACCGCAGCCGGCAGGTTCACGATGCCGCCTTCCATGAAACCGCGACTGAATTGTTCGGGTACGTGTATGCCGAGACTGCGGTCCATCAGACCGACGAAATATTTGGACCATCCGACGGAGACGGCACTCGCGGCAACCGCGTATTCGAGGATCAGCGCCCAACCGACGATCCAGGCGATCACTTCACCGAGCACCGCATACGAATAGGTGTAGGCGGATCCGGACACCGGCACCATCGCCGCCAGCTCGGCGTAGCACAGCGCGGCGACCGCGCAGACGAAACCGGAAATCGCGAACGAGAGCACCATGCCCGGGCCGGCTTTCTGCGCCGCTTCGGCCGTGAGCACGAAGATGCCGGTACCGATCACGGCGCCGACGCCCATCATGGTGAGTTGGAATGCGCCGAGGGAGCGTTTGAGGCTGCGTCGTTCGGCGTTGGCGAGAATGTCGTCGAGCGGCTTGATGCGCCAGTTCATGGTCGTCCCCCCCAGGGTATTTCCCGGATTGTAGGGGGGCGCGACCCGCCACCGCCACTCCGAGCGACTACAAAGTCGCCCGGAACGGCATCACGGCATGTCGTCGAGCGCCTTGCGATCGCGCTGCGGGAACAAATGTTCGGCCTTCAGGCCCAAATCGAGCGCGATCGCCGCGGCGATGTAGATCGACGAATAGGTGCCGACCAGGATGCCGACGATGATCGCCGCCGAGAAGCCCTCGAGCGCCGCGCCACCGAGTACATACAGCACCGTCACCACGATCAAGGTGGTGACGGCCGTCATCACGGTGCGCGACAGCGTGGAATTCACCGACTCGTCGAGCACCTCGGACGGTGACGAACGACGATTGGCCTCGAAGCGCTCGCGGATACGGTCGAACACGACCACCGTGTCGTTGAGCGAATAGCCGATGACCGCGAGCACCGCCGCGACCACCGCGAGATCGAAGGTCATCTGCGTGACGGAGAAGAAACCGAGCACGAGGATCGGATCGTGGAGCGCCGCAAGGATCGCGCCGAGACCGAGACGCAGCGTGTGAAAGCGCAATGCGACGTAGATGAAGATCAAAATCACCGTCGCGATCAACGCCCAGATGGAACTGTTGCGCAGTTCGGCACCCACTTGCGGACCGACGACTTCGACGCGTTTGATTTCGGCCTCGTTGCTGACTGCCTTGACGGCGCGATCGACGCGCGCGCGCACTTCCGATGCACTCTGCTTGTCCTGCGGGGGCAACCGCACCAGCACATCGCGCGAGGTGCCGAAGGTCTGCGCCTGCGGCTCGGAAAAGCCCTGGCGCGCAAGCTCCGCACGCACGCGATCAAGGTCGGGCTGCGCTGCGAAATGCACTTCGGCGGTCACGCCACCGGTGAAATCGACGGCGAGGTTCAGGCCGCGCGTCACGAACGAACCGATCGAGATGACGATCATGATCGCCGAGGCGGTGTACCAAAGTTTGCGCGTCCCCATGAAGGGGAAGTTGGTTTTCTTTTTGAAAAATTCCATGTCGAACCTCCCGCCTCAGATCGGCAGGCTAGTGAGCTTGCGGTTGCCGCCGTACATCAAAGTCAGCAGCGCGCGGCTGCCCAAGATGGCGGTGAACATCGAGGTCGCGATACCGAGACACAAGGTCACGGCGAAGCCGCGAATCGGACCGGTACCGAGCGCCCACAGCACGAGGCCGGCGATGAGCGTCGTGACGTTGGAGTCGGCGATCGCGGAGAACGCTTTGTCGAAGCCGCGGGCGATTGCGGACTGCGGCGTGACGCCGTTGCGCAACTCTTCGCGGATGCGCTCGTAGATCAGTACGTTCGCGTCCACCGCCATGCCGACGGTAAGCACGATGCCTGCAATGCCCGGCAAGGTGAGCGCCGCCTTGAGACCCGACAGCAACGCCGCCAGCAGCACCACGTTCGCGAGCAGCACGAGATCGGCCACGACGCCGAAGACGCGGTAATAAAAGGCCATGAACACGAAGATCGCGAGCATGCCGAAGGTGAGCGCGGTGATGCCCTTGTCGATGTTGTCCTGACCGAGCGAAGGGCCGATCACGCGCTCTTCGACGACGAAGATGGGCGCGGCGAGCGCACCGGCGCGCAACAGCAACGCGAGTTCACGCGCTTCGTTGTTCGCAAGGCCGGTGATCTGGAAGTTGGTGGAGAACACGCCCTGGATGGTGGCGGTGTTGATCACCTTTTCTTCTTTGATCTCGCGCTGGACTTTTTGACCGTCGACCTCGATCTCCTCGCGACGTTGTTCGATGAACAACACCCCCATGGGCTTGCCGAGGTTGGTGCGGGTGGTGCGCAACATCTCTTCGCCGCCCGCCGAGTCGAGTTTCACGGATACGCCCGGGCCCTTGTCGGTCGCCGCCGTCGAGGCGTCGATCAACTGGTCGCCGGTGACGATGATCTCGCGCTTGAGCAGCACGGGACGACCGTCGCGATCTTTGAAAAGCTTGGAGCCGATGGGCGCGCGATTGCGCTGCACGGCATCCGAGACGCTGTTTTTGGTGTCGACGAGGCGAAACTCGAGCGTCGCCACCTTGCCTAGGATGTCCTTCACTTCGGCGGAGTTCTGCACACCGGGCAACTGCACGGCGATGCGATCGATGCCCTGGCGCTGCACCAACGGCTCGGAGACGCCGAGTTCGTTGACGCGATTGCGCAGCGTGGTGAGATTCTGCTGGATCGCGTAGTCCTGACGCTGGCGAATCTGCGTCGGCGACATGACCAGTTGCAGCACGGTGCCGCCCTCGCCGGCCACGGTCGAATAGGTGAGGTCGGGCAGAATTTTGCGCAGCGCGGTGCGCGCCGCTTCGACGTCCGCACCCGGCGCGAGCGCCACCCGCAGACCGTTCGGCATCAGCGTGCCTTCGGTGACCTGCACGATGTCGCCGAAGGCAACGTTCGCGCCGACCAGCGCTTTGCGCACGTCCTGCTCGTAAACCTCGAGCAACTGCGCGACCGCGCCGTCGACGTTCACCTGATAGAGCAGATAGAGACCGCCGCGCAAGTCGAGACCGAGCGGCATCGGCCGCAAGCCGATCGCACGTACCCAGTCGGGAGCGCGCGAAGCGAACGACAGCGCCGTGACGTAATCTTTGGCGAGCCCTTCGTTGACGGCGTCACGCGCCTTCAACTGCTCGGGAATCTTGTCGAAGTGCAGCATCAACCGGCCTTGGTCGACGTAACTGCGCGTGAATCGGGCGCCCCGCTCCTGCAGGAACTTCTCGATGTCGCCCTTGGCGGTCGCGTCGATCTCGAGGCGATCTTTGCGCGCGACCTGCAAGGCGGCGTCCTCGCCGAACACGTTCGGCAACGCGAACAAGGTCGCGAGGACGAGCACGACGGCAACGACGATGTATTTCCAGCGAGCGAATTCGAGCATGGCGGCTCCGTGATTATTCTTTGGGAGCGGAGGGGATCAGGCGCCCTTGAACGTGCCCTTCGGCACGAGCGAACTCACCTGGAACTTCTGCACTTTGATGCGGACGCCCTCGGCGATTTCAAGAGTGACGAAGGTGTCGCCGACGGCCTGCACGCGCCCGACGATGCCGCCGGCGGTCAGCACTTCGTCGCCCGCCGACAAACGACCGAGCATGGCCTGGTGTTCCTTGGCCTTTTTCTGTTGGGGACGGATCAGCAGGAAATAGAAGATGACGATGAACAACACCATCATCACGAGCGGCGCGAACTGGCCCCCTGCAGGGGCGGCACCGGCCTGAGCGTAGGCTTCGGGGATCAATCCGTTCATGGTCGCGGCAACCTCATCCAAAAGGTTAGGGGCGGGAAAAAGGCCGCGGATTATGCCACAGGCGCCGGGGACCGCCTCGCGGCCAGAAAATCCCGGGCAAACGCCTCCACGCGCCCGGCGGCGATGGCCGCACGCAACTGCCGCATGAGTTCGAGATAAAAGTGCAGGTTGTGGATGGTGTTGAGCCGCGAGCCCAAGATCTCGTTGCAGCGATCGAGGTGCCGCAGATAGGCCCGGGAGTAGTTTTTGCAGGTGTAGCAGCCGCAGGCCGGGTCGATCGGGTTCGGATCGCGCTGGTATTGCGCGTTGCGGATGTTGATGACGCCGGTGCTCGTGAACAAATGCCCGTTGCGTGCGTGGCGCGTCGGCATCACGCAATCGAACATGTCGATGCCGCGCAAGACCGCCGCGACGATGTCCTCCGGTCGGCCCACGCCCATCAAATATCGCGGTCGGTCGGTCGGCATGCGTGGCACGACCGTTTCAAGCACGTGCAGGCGCTCGGGCTCGGGCTCGCCCACCGCAAGGCCGCCGACCGCAAGACCGGGCAGATCGAGGGCGAGCAACCGCTCGAGTGATTCGAGACGCAACTCGTCGTACATCCCGCCTTGCACGATGCCGAACAAATCACCCGGCGCCGCATCGCGGTAGTAGTGATCGCGGCAGCGGATCGCCCAGCGCATCGATCGTTCCATCGACTCGCGTGCCTGCTCGGGCGTCGCCGGCCACGCCGTGCAATCGTCGAACATCATGGCGATGTCGGAACCCAAGGCGCGTTGCACGTCCATCGACACTTCCGGGGTCAGATGCACTTCGGAGCCGTCGATGGGTGACCGAAAACGCACGCCCTGCTCGTCGATCTTGCGCAACTTGGCGAGACTGAACACCTGAAAACCGCCCGAGTCGGTGAGGATCGGGCGCGACCAATGCATGAAGCGATGCAAACCGCCGAGTTCGGCGACGGTCTCGGCGCCCGGGCGCAACATCAAATGGAAAGTGTTGCCGAGCACGATCTGCGCACCGATCCCCTCGAGTTCTTCGGGGGTCATGGCTTTGACCGTGCCGTAGGTGCCGACCGGCATGAACGCCGGCGTCTCGATCGCGCCGTGCCGGGCATGCACGCGACCGCAACGCGCCGCGCCGTCCGTGCACTGCAATTCGTAGCGCAATCTCATGCGCGATCGGCCCGTCGTGGAATGAACATGGCGTCACCGTAACTGAAAAACCGATAACGCTGCGAGATCGCATGCGCGTAGGCATCGAGCGTGGCCGTGCGACCGGCGAACGCGGACACCAACATCAAAAGCGTCGAGCGCGGCAAATGGAAGTTCGTCACCAGCGCATCGACGACCCGCCAATCGTGACCTTCGCGGATGAAGATGTCGGTGTCGCCCGACCAACCGCGCAAGCCATCGGCTCCGCCCGACTGCGCCCGTGCGCACGCCTCGAGCGCACGAACCACCGTGGTGCCGATGGCGATCACCCGGCCGCCTGCGGCCCGCGTCGCGGCGATCGCCTCGCAGGTTGCGGCGGGCAACTCCAGCCACTCGCTGTGCATGCGGTGCGCCGTCGGATCGTCGTCGCGCACCGGACGGAACGTACCCGCGCCGACGTGCAAAGTGAGCGTCGCGCGTCGCACGCCGCGCGCGGCGATGCGCGCGAGCACGTCCGCATCGAAATGCAAACTCGCGGTGGGCGCGGCGACTGCCCCGGGGACGCGCGCGAGCACGCTCTGGTAGCGCTCGGGATCTTGCGCATCGGGGGCGCGTTCGATGTACGGCGGCAGCGGAATCGCGCCGTGCTGCTCGAAAAACGGCAGCGCCGGGCCGGGAAAGCGCACCACGAACAGATCCGCCTCGCGCCCCTCGACGACGAGGTCGCCGCCCGCCGTGTGCACGATCTGCCCGGGGCGCAGCGGTTTGCTCGCACGCATGTGCAACAGCGCGCGATCCCCGGCCAAAGGCCGCTCGAGCAACATCTCGACCGCCCCGCCGCTCGGCTTGCGGCCCTGCAAGCGCGCCGGCACGACGCGGGTGTCGTTGAACACCAGCAAATCCTGCGGCGCGAGCAACTCCGGGAAATCCCGGAATATGCGGTCCGTGCAGGTGCCGGCCGGCCGGGGGGCCGGATCGAGTTCGAGCAGCCGCGAAGCGGCCCGCTCGGCCAGCGGATGCTGGGCGATGAGCTCGGGGGGCAGGTCGAAATCGTAGTCGGCGGTACGCACGGCGCGCATGTTAGGCAAGCAGCGCCCGGCTTTCACGTATACTTCGCATCCCTGGTGGCCGGGATGGCGGAACTGGTAGACGCGCCGGACTCAAAATCCGGTTCTGGCGACAGAGTGTGGGTTCGATTCCCTCTCCCGGCACCACCAAACAATTTAATCCATGAAGTACTGCAGCAACTGTGGCACCCCGGTGGAGGTGCGGATCCCCGAGGGCGAGCACCTGCCGCGGCACGTCTGCCCGAGTTGCAGCACCGTCCACTATCACAATCCGAAATTGGTGGTCGGCTGCGTGCCCGAAGACGAGCACGGCCGCATCCTGATCTGCAAACGCGCGATCGCCCCGCGCATCGGCTATTGGACGATACCCGCGGGCTTCATGGAAAACGGCGAGACGCTGCAGGAAGCGGCGGCGCGCGAAGCGCAGGAAGAAGCGCTCGCGGACGTCGAGATCGGCTCGCTGCTCGCGGTCGTTCACGTGCTGCACGCCCAGCAGGTGCACGTGTTCTTTCGCGGCCGGCTGCGCTCGTCGCACATCGGCGCCGGCCCCGAGAGCCTCGAGGTCAAAATGATCGAGGCCCATGAAATACCGTGGACGGACATCGCGTTCGCGAGCACGGATTTCACGCTGCGGCGCTATCTGGAAGACCGTGCCGCGGGCATGCAAGGCCACCATTTCACAGAGTTCGGCCGCAACGCCACCGCGATTGCGGCAAAATAAAGACCATAGGACTGACGGGGATCGACCATGACGTTCGTAGTCACCGAAAACTGCATCAAATGCAAATACATGGATTGCGTCGAAGTATGTCCGGTGGACTGCTTCCACGTGGGTCCGAATTTTTTGGTCATCGACCCGGACGAGTGCATCGACTGCACGCTCTGCGAACCCGAGTGCCCGGCCGAGGCGATCTTCTCGGAAGACGAACTGCCGAAGGGTCAGGAAGCCTTCAAAGCCCTGAACGCGGAACTCGCCAAGAAGTGGCCCGTGATCACCGAAAAGGGCGAAGCTCCCGCCGACGGCAAGAGCTGGGACGGCAAGCCCGAAAAACTCAAGCTTCTGGAACGCTGACGCCGCGGGCGCGGCGCCGGCTTCACTTCGCTTCTTCGAGCCGCTTGGCGAGCATCGCCGGCGGTACGTAGCCTGCGATCAAATCGCCGTTGGCGAGCACGATCGCCGGCGTGCCGCGCAGCCCGACGTTCTGGCCGAGCTCGTAGTCGCGCGCAACCGGATTCGGGTTGCACTTGGCCACCTTCAACGCCTCGCCCTTCTTCGCGCGCGTGAGCGCGTCGTTGCGATTGTTCGAACACCACACCGCGACGGCCTTGTCCCAGGATTCCGAATCGGGTCCCGAGCGCGGATAGAAAAGATAGCGCACGCGGATCCCGAGATCGTTGTACTTGGCGATCTCGGAATGCAATTTGCGGCAATAGGTGCAGTCGACGTCGGTGAATACGGTGACGGTGTGCTTCGCTTCTTTGGGGCCGAAGATCACCATCTGCGTCTCGGGGACACCGGCGAGCAAGGCGAGACGCGTTTCGCGCCGACGAGCTTCGCTCAAATTGTCTTTCGAGGCGAGATCGTAGAGATCGCCCGCGATCGCGAATTTGCCGTCGGCCGACAAATACAGCACTTCAGAACCGTCCGAAAACTCCCACATGCCCGGAATCGGCGCGGGACGAAAATTCTCGATCTTGCTGCCCGGCATTTTTTTGACGAGCTCGGCACGCGGATCGGCTTTGGTGGTCGCCGCGGGGGCCGCCGCCGCACCAGCGGCGAGACTCGGCGTCGCCTGCCCCGCGAACAGAGCGACGATCAAGGCCGACACGGGCCCGAAGAAGACGGAAAAACGCGACATGGGTGAAGAATCCTCGAAACGACGCAGGCTGTGACCGGTCCGAACCCCGAAAGTTCGGACATTCCCGGTCGGCGCACCGTGCGCAGTCTAACTCAGCCGCGCGGATGATGGCGGGCGTGCAAGTCTTTCAGGCGCTCACGCGCGACGTGCGTATAGATCTGCGTCGTCGAGAGGTCACTGTGCCCGAGCAACATTTGCACCACACGCAAGTCTGCGCCGTGGTTGATCAAGTGCGTGGCGAACGCATGGCGCAGGGTATGCGGCGAGAGGGGCTTGCGGATGCCGGCCACCAGCGCATACCGCTTGATGATGTGCCAGAACGATTGGCGCGTCATGCACTCGGCACGACGCGTCGGAAACAGATAATCGGTGCTGC
>Ga0214921_10002785_pt1 | contig 27791 bp, 43 predicted proteins | sample LL1505_MetaG_FD_177992 | JGI IMG/M metagenome (GOLD analysis project Ga0214921, IMG submission 177992) | Freshwater microbial communities from Lake Lanier, Atlanta, Georgia, United States - LL-1505 | ecosystem: Environmental > Aquatic > Freshwater > Lake | place: USA: Georgia | collected... | reverse complement strand
GCAATGTCAATAAATCTTGTTCATACCATAGGGGTTGATTAACTCTTTCATATCCTTCATCCATTTCAGCCTTACCTGCAACTGGGTGTAGATGCTCAATAATTACATCAGGTAAATATTTTAAACATTTTAAATCAATGCCTAATTCTTTAACAAAATTATCAAAAAATAAATGTATGCATCCAGGAAATGTCATACCTCTAAGTTCATTTACAATACTTCGGGTCATCGCATAAGCGGTTGGTAAATTCTCACCCTGTAATAAATCATTACCATAGGCAATGCCTTGATCTAAATTTAACGCTTGAATAAAGGCTTTATCCCAGCCCTGGGTTCTAGGAAAGTGATCATCACCCATGAAAACAAAATAATCATATAAAGGATACTTAGTAATATCCAAAAGCATAACCGCACCGGTATTAAGAGATTTAGCACAACCACCTGTTTTATTATCCGCAGGCAATTTTTTATAGTTTTCACTTTTGGCGTACTCATTCCATTTAGGATCATCATTATCTATAACAATGTATAGATCGGCTTCTGCCCCGGTATCTTTAAAAGCCTGGGCTAACCTTTCGGCGCTTTCAGGCCTACCCCTACTAGGTACAACCACACACATCTTCATGGCCATAGGGTAGAGGATAGGGCTGATTTACTTGTTAGATATAAGGATTTGGTACAGCGTGTCTAACTTTTCTTCTATGCGCTTAACTCTGCCTTCTAAATTATGGCCACCATTTCCATCAGGCTTTAACTCACTTAGATAGTGTTTAACTAACCATCTTACAGAAGCAATAAATGATCCAATTATTGTAACAATAGATACAACTAATGCCATCTGATCGTTTGCGCTCATTAACTATTGATTCCAAATTTATCATCCGCAGGATCAAGATAGCGAATCAAAGGTGCAACCAAAGCACCTGCCAAAATTGCATATTCAGGTTTAACATCTGCAACCAAAGCCAACAAGGTTGTAACTGTTGCGCAGGCAACACTTCTTAAATATGACTTAATTACTTCTTTTTGTTTTGTAGTAATTTTCATTTTAATCCTAACTCTTTGATTTTTTCTACAACCTCATGTTGAGTTAATGCAATTTCAAAATGCATATCATCTTTCCGTTTCTTGTAATTGCCGCCCCAGTTCAACCCATATTTAGTTATCAGTAGGTTAATTGTATTACGCTGATCCTTATTAAATGTATTTGACTTGCCCAAAGGATGCTTAATTGCATTTAAGTCTATGGCGGTACCGGATGCGTGATTGCTTAATACCCGATCAGATGATCTAGTCATTCTAAACGCGTATCCCCAATCATCTAGTTGGCCTTCATTTATTGGCTCAACCGATTCATGAAATTCTTTACAAAAATTTATTAACAAAGGCGCAACGGCTTTTGAACAGGCAATCTTAGTTTTAGTACCAGGTATAACAAAAGATTGGATACCTATGGCTTGCCGATCCTCACTAGCCGGCCAACCATTTGGGCTAGTGAGTTCTCTAATAATTGCCATCACCTATCATTAAGATAGTAAGGCTTTGGCTTCATCTTCTGTAAGCCCTAACCTTTTTAATACATCAGCCTTAACTTTGGCCTGTGCGGCTAACTCGGCATCTTTGGCTTTTTTGTCAGCCTCATACGCCTTAGCGTCTGCCTCTCTTTGAGCAATTTCCTCAGCGGTTAATTCCACCTCTGTTTGCTCTCCAGTTTCGCAGTTGATTATTAGTTTAGTTGGCATTGTTTCTCCTTATGAGTTTGATATTCCGTATAAATACGCTGAACTATATTGAACAATTAAATTAGCACCTGATAATGGTTGAATTGTTAATTCAGTAATAGGACTTGAATTGTTGAAAATTCCAGCACTAAGACCCATGCTTTCAGCAGTAGCATTGTTTTCCGTCACCGAATCTACGCTTACTGATTTGTAATTAGATGAAGTATAATTTGGAATATACATTTGATTACTTGCAAATGTATTGCTAGTTGAACCTGCCGCATTAGCGTATTGATGTTCTAAAGTTGTTGATGATGAATAAGATGCCGCACCAGTACCGCTACCATAAAGTAATTTTGATGAATAAGATGAACCAGTTACTCCATTAAATGTTATCTTTATATTTTCTTCATTGCCACCTGCATTAGTCCTAACAGAGAAAACTAATAATAAATCGGTATAAGTTTGAGAAAGTGTTCCACCACTACCAAAAGTAATTGAAGCGACACCACCACTACCAACAGTTGAACTTGCAATTAAAGTATATGTATTTGCCATTATGCCGCCAGTATTCCGTAGAGTGTAAAGGTTGAACCTGCGGTTAAAGTACCAGCACTACCAGCGGTAATATCTATTTGGGTGATTGCCGCAGTATTTCTCCATAAAGAAATTTGTGCCTGTGCTTGACCTGTTGCTGATTCTCTTGCTAAAACTGTTTTGTAAGTTGTAGCATTTGAATAATTCATTATTTGATTTATAGCAGTTGCAACAGTTGTACTATCCAAACTTATATAATTTGAACTCACATTGGAGTTCCTTGATGAATATGCAGACGAACCATCTCCGCCTAGATATGTTCTAGAATAATTATTACCGCTATCAGAATTAAATCTTAAAAGAGCAAAACCTGTGGAAATTTTACCAGTTACAATTAACATTAAATCGGTATAACCGCTAAATGAATTAAAAGTAACTGTTGCAGTATTACTCCCCAAAGTGTTAGTCGCTATTGGTGTGTATGTTGAACCTGCGGCCATTGTTATACTCCCTTAATTCCGTATAAAGCAAAGTGTGAAGCACCAACAGTTTCTGGTGAAGCACCACCAACATTAAATTGCATAGTATCTATTCCACTATTATTCATCCAAAGGAATGATTGAAAATAAACACCACCTGAACCATTTAAGTCATAACCACCTAGGGAACGCATAGTTTTATATTTGTTAGTGCTTGAATAATCTAAAATATCTAAAATAGTTGGTGCAAAATAATAATCAGGACTTCCAGTACTAGTTGCTGCTAATAATCCTGCCGATTGATTTGCACCACCATCTGATGATCCCGAACCTGAGCCAGTACCATAAAGTCTATGATATGTATAATTGCTTCCAGTATCTATTGAACCATTTCCAACTCTAATATTATAGTTAAGGAAAGTATAAGAACTATTAACGGTTCTAAGAATACATCTTAATTGTAAATGTTTGTATGTTTGTGGAATACTTGTAAAAGTTATTGTGCCACTAGTATTTCCAGTAATTGTTGCAATAGATTCGTAAGATGATGCGGCAACTGCCGCACCCCCTGATTGTGCAAGTATGCCAAGAATTAAAGACATTACGCAATGCCACCAACACAGTACCAAGAATCTGTGCTTACTTTAATTATACTAGCCGCTTTAAATTGTCCGGTAATAGTTGGGTTAGTAGATGTTGCCCCGGCTGATGCAAGGGTAACACCCGCACCTTGCACAATAGATATTGTGCCGGCTGATCCAATTTTAATAAGGTTCACAACTGATCCAGTAGTCATTGCTACGGTTGAATAAGGTGGAATAGTAATAGTAGTAGTGCCAGTGTTTGAATATGTAATAAGTTTATTATCTGCATCAGTTACAACTAAAGTGTCTGATGTGGCCGTAACTGCTCTAACGCTGAGATTGGCGATAGAGTTCATCTGAGCCGCCGTTAAAACCTGACCAACCGAAAATGTTGCCATTTATATTCTCCTAATAAGCCAAAGAATCTTCATCTAAAATTCCATCAACGGTAGAGTCTAGCAAAAAACCTACGGCAAAAGGCTGAGCGCAACTGAAAGTAACCATAAAAGATTTGGGTGTTATTTGATAAGTTAAACCGGCTATGACGGAATCAGTAACCACATTACCCGCCGGCAAGGTTTGAGTTACCTCTATTGGATCAAATATATCTAAGTTTAAGGCGGCTATAACCCGGCTAGGGTCATTTGAACCATAGGCATCAACGGTTAGTGAATTCAATTGAATATTAACGCCTTGTTCTTTTCTTGATGCAATGATCATTTTTGCTTGATTTAAAGCATCTGATTCTGTTTGCATGATGCCGTTTCTAACCCGGCTATGCTGAAAATAATCATCAATACTTTCAGAATCGCTTGCGGTCTGACCACTCAACCCATTTGGCGTTACAGTTACCTTGTTAATCATTTGATAGTCTGAAATATCAAACTCTACTGCCTGATAGGTAATATCACCTGATCCTGGTACATCACTAAATTTAGTTACCGTGCCACCTTCTGCAACTATGATGTCATTGCGTGATAAAAATTTGGCATACCCTCTTTGATCCATCCAAAAAGCCCCTAAATCTGTGCCTTCTACAACCTGGCAGGATGATAATAATGATCTTGATGAACCATCATCTGCTTGTACGGTGGTAGTTGCAGTAGTTGAAATATCGCGCATACCACCCGGCCAATCTCCGGCATCTAACAAACTTGAAATTCTTTGTGCCGTAGTTTGCCCGGCTGTGCCACCGCTAACAGATGTAATAGTTGTAAGGTTTAATAATTGGAATCCATCTACACAGGCCAAAGTTACATAGGCTGGATCAAATCCGGTGGGGCTTTGATAATTCCATTCTTGCACATAAAAAGAACCTAAACTATATGTTACGCCTAAATATTCTGCCGTAAAACGAATTTTACGCATTGGTTTAATTTTGCCATATAAACTTGATCCAGTATTAGCCGGATTAAATTGACCTGTTTGATCAACAAAAGTAATGCGTGCTGTACCACCTGTAAAAGAATCTGATGATCTGTTAAATGCACGGCGAATATAGCATTGAGTTACATAAGGCGTTATATCAATAATATCAGCCGCCGCAGTTCCCAAAACTGCCACATCAAGTGGTGTTGCAGGATCATCTAATATTAAGGCTGGATCAAAACTTGCGCCGTTACTAAAATCAATTTGTGCGCTAAATATTGCGGCTGGCATTATCTTCCTAAGTTAGCCAGTTGAGTTACCGCACCGGATCGGTTTAAATTATACAAAGCATCTTGAATTACAGATTGTAATTGGCCTTCTGATATAACCGATCCTGCTACATTAACATTTACAGTTGTACCAAATCCACCCATTTTATCTAATGGTATTACCGCTTCTGATCCGGCTTCACCTATTAAAGCCATTGTGGGTGAACTTACAATGCCACCATCTGCCATTGCTAACATATCAGGTGGCAATACTCTTTTACCTCGGCTAGTCAGTTCACCTGTTGATGTAAATAGAGATGGCATTTCTCTAGGTAAATCACCTTCTTGAATTTTATTTGTTGTGTTTACTTTATCCTGTAAAGCCAAAATAGTTTTAGTAGCCTTTTCCATTTGGGCTATATTTTCAGCAAATGGATTTACATTAGGTGCTTGTGTTGCAATTTTTTGATTATTTACTTGTTTCATCAATGCCAACATTTTTTCTAATTCTGCATTGCCTTTAAATAATAATTGCAAGTATATTAAAACCTCAGTGTTAGTCATTCCCCATTTTTTAGCCAACATCTCAACTTCTGCGGTTGTGATTTGACCATCTTCAATTACCTTTAATACATCTGCATATCTTTGTGCTTCATTAATTGCGGCTTCTGTACCTTCAGCCAATTTTTGCAATATCTTTACACGCGCTTCATCTTCTAAAGATAATTTTCGGCTTAGTGCAACTTGAAGGTTAATACGATCAAGATCAAACATTGCTTGTAAATCAGCCTTCTTTTTATCAAAAGCCGCCTGTGCAGATTTCTCTTTTGTCAATTGTTTTTCTCTAGCCAAAATATCTTTTTGTATTTTTGCTAACAATTGATCTGTGGTTAATTGTTTTTTACCATACATTCTTTGTTGTTCTAAAGCATCAATTGTAATTTGAGATAAGCCTATGTATCCGCGTTCTTGCATAGTACGCTTTTCTCTTAATTTGATACCTTCTTCTTCAATTTTTTGCAACGCATTACCACTATAAGTTAAATCACCTGTCAAACCTTGAACTGCTACTTTTAGAAAATCAAAATAAGCACCTAATCCTTTGTTTTCAAATGTTGCCGCACTACCAACAAATATATCCGAAAATTGTGTGGCAACTTTTTCTAACTTATATCCAAAAATGTCTAAACTATCTGATCCAGTAGCAATAATTGATGCGGCTGTTATGAATCCTTGCCCTAAAGTTTCTGTGGCTTCTCCGGCACTAATTGAAAATGATTTTAATTGGCCTTCAAATGTTTTTGTTTGTGCTTCTGCCGATCCTGAATATTTATCTAAACTTTTAATAACTTCTGTAAAACCAGCCGCTTTTGCTTCTGCGGCGGTATAACCAATACCTAATGCGCCAATAGATTTGTAATTGCCAATAGCCGCTTTAGTTATGGCATCTAAAACCGTACTTAGATCAAAACCTGTGCCGGCTGATGTATCTAAGGCTTTGGTTAATAAATATTGTGAAGATTCAACATCACCGGTTTGTGCTACAAGTTGCCTAAAGGCTGGAACTAATTGTTCTTCAGTAACATTTGTAGCGCGTTGTAAATCTGCTATAAATCCTTTAATTTCAGGCAATTGAAATTGTTGCCCTATGCTTGCTAAAGTTAGTTGTAATTGTTTATCTAATTTTTCTTGCGCTAAAGCGGCATCAATTGATCTTTTAGCAAATATGGCCAGGCCTGCCGCCGCCGCTAGTCCACCGGCTTTAGCAAAAGCCTTCAACCTAAATGAACCTGTTGCAACTACTTTGTCAAAACCTTTTAATTCTTTTGTGGCACGCTCTAAGCCTTTTTTATCAAATTTTGTTAGGAAGTTAATTGCAACATATTGACTTAATGCCATGATTAACCCCTAAATTCTTTACCTAGATATTTTTTAAGTACACCGTATAGATTATCATTTACTTGCCCACCTAATTGTTGTGATGCTCTGTAAATCAATCTTTTTTCTTTGTAAGCACCACTATTAGCAGTACCTTGTAATTTACCAATAAATGATTCACTAGCATTTGAGTTACGACTTACGCGCCTAGTTCTTCCGCGTGATCGTGATGATCCAAAACCTGCCAACTCATATATTATACCTGGTACAGATTTATTTACTATCGCTAAAGCGGTTACTGAAAATGTTGTGCCTTTAACTCTTTGTACTTTACTTTTAGCCGTGCTTACTCTTATGCCGCGTATAACTTCTGTTTGCGACCATTTCCAACGGCTTTTTTTATTATCGCCAATTGTTCTACCACGGTGAACATTGTCATTAGCCCAACCCCACTGTGGTGGATAGTTAGGTTCAACATCACGCCAACCTGGAAACGGTGAGTGTGGTACAAAACTCTGTGCTAATTTAGCAACAGGCTTTACTGCCTTGCTTAATTCCTTTCTAAATTCTTTTTGTAAATCAGGATCAACCTTTTTCATTTTTTCAAGAAGTTCAGTTAAATTTTCAACATAGATTGATGGCACTGCCGCCAACGATCTAGTACGGCCAGGAAGTTCTGAATATCTTGGTTTAATCATTACTTCCGCCTAACTGTTGCCTTTTTATTATTAAAATGCCGTTCTTGCAAGATGGCTTTAATGGCTGAGTAAATCGCTGGATCAACCTCTAATAAATCTTTAGGGCTGATACCGGTTGCAACCGCCACAGATGCGATTTCGTAGATTTGGCCGTGGCGGTCTATCCATTTTTTGAATCATATAATAAATCAATATCTAAATATTGATTGATATAGTCATCACCAAAGGCTAAATCTGTTTTCCCGGCATCTTTTTCTAGTCGCCAAGCAAACCACCACAAATCCGATTCCATTTGTAGTTCACCTAATCTCTTACGCCAACCTGTTTTAAATTCGGCTTCAAAAGCCACCTTTACAGATGGCGTAAGATCATAGGTAATTTTCTTACCGTCTTTTTTAACAATCTCAATTTTGTGCATTGTCCCACCTTTTCTTTATTACGCGCTTGTTGATTTTGTTAATGCAGTTACAGGAAGCGATACAGAAACCGAACTTACTGCATCCACAGCACCGTTAATCGGCATCCAGGATGAAATTAAGCATGACATTGTATAACTAGGATTTGTAGATGATACTGTGCCTGATACTGGAATCAACTTAATGTTGAGTTTTGTACCTAGCGCATCTTCAAATAATGAGTTTACAGATGCAGACGCAAAATCATTGTACAGTTCTAGATTGAGTGTTGGGCGTTCAATCCCACCAATCATATTTTGTAGCGTGTCATTCATTGCGGTAATTTCTACCTGATCAATTTCTCTTGCAAGGCTGACGGTGCTGACAAAACTAGTGATAGTAGTTGTACCAACAATCACGGCAACTTTATTACCCATAAATATGGCCATATTATTCCTCTCTTACTAACCTATCAATTCAACCGAATATTGATAACTTAGGTAGTCAATATTAGCGGATGTAATTGTTCCAGGGCTTGCAGACACAACCCTGAGTGTTTGTACAGCACCGCTTAATGTTTTATCAGCCTCAATTGCGGTTTTAATTGAAGTTGAACCGGATGATGCAAGTAGCCCATCCAATCTTGATTGTCCATCTTTTTCACTCATTCTACCAACTACAACAATTACCTGACATGTTGCAGAATCAAATCCTCTGTTTAATGTAAAATCATAATTCATGCTTAATTGGCCAACTATTGCAAAAGCATTGTTGGTTGGGATGTTTGTAGAATCAGGGACATAATCAAATACGCGCATACCTGTAATTGTGCTTAATGCCGTTTTTAAATTAGTTCTAACCGTACTGGGGGTCATGCAATAACTTCTTTTTTATACGCTCTAACCATTGCGGTTACATCTCTACCAATTGGCGACATTCTTACAACGCCTAAATCGCCTAATCCTAATATGCCACCTGGGGCATCTTTACGCTTGTATAGGTCGGCAGTTAATATTAAACAAGCCATATTTAGATCATCCGGTACTGCCGGCCAGCCCCATTTTGCAGTTACTTGTACGCCTGGGCGTAATCCATTTGATGTAATGCCTGGAAATATTGGCCATGATTCAGTATTAGACACCATTGTTAATTGTGTGAAAGGCCTGTTTAAAGATTGTGAAGTTAGTGGGTCTAAAATAAAATCTGTGTTTAATGTTAATGTTTTAGAATATGTGCCGTTACCATCTTCATCTGTTTTTACAACTAAACTTGTTGTACTGCCAATATCATCTACAAAAACAAAAATATTAGAGTAAGCACGGTAAAGCCGTGCAGATGCGGTGGCATCTAAATAAAATCTGCGGTTAGCGATCCGATCAATTGACCTAGATGCTGATTCAACTAAATTTTCTAATAAAGAATCATCAGTAGTGTCTGAAATAGACATGTAAGCCTTGATTTCAGCCAATGTTGCATATCCATTTGTTATAGCCATGATTGGTATCCAAATCCTGTATCGCCCTGGGACATTAGACAAACTCCATTCTTTAAATACCAATCATAGTTAGAATCCAGGCCACTGGAAGGGTAGCGGCCTGGAAACTTATTTGCTTAGAAGGTTGGTGCGGCTAAGCCTGTACCGTTGATCTGAGCAATTGCGCCTGGGTAACGAAGTGATGTAAAGGCTGACATACCAAACATAACAATGTTGATTGCAACCTTGCCGTTTGGCTCTTCAAACTTAACATAAGTAGGTGAACCGGCTTCTTCCCAAAGATGACACTCATTAAGATCAACCACAAAGATTGTATCTTGATTTGTGCCTGCGCCAATATTTGTTGCAACATTTGCATCAGTAATAATTGGCAATCCAAGGATTGAATAACCGCTATTGCCGTACTGTGGTGTTCCATTGCCTGTTCCAATTGCGTTCATTGGATTGTAAGCGTTTGGTACTACAAGTGGGCGATTTGAACCATCTACTCCGGCCAATAGGAAACCTAAGCGGCGTGGGTGCATGATGATTGCATTTGGGTTAGCATAAATTGTAGATTGAATCTGTTGGATTGAATCTGCAATTTTTGGATAAAGGCCTGCAACTGTACCTGTGGTCGCTGTGTAAGTAACCAAGATTCCTGTTGTCATGCCCTTTAGACCTAATGGTTGTCCATTTGATCCTGATCCATTTAGAAGCGCATCATCAAGTTTTGTGTGATAAGCGCGTAACAAGTCTGCCAATACAATGTTTTCAATGTTGTATCCGCGTAGTAATGCTTGCTTTGAGATGCTGTTTTGTCCAGCAATTGTGTTCACATTTACTGTGAGTGTTGTGTCATCAGGATCAGTGCTTACTGCGGCAGTATTTTCTGATGTTTGATATGCAACACCTGTACCGGTTGTAATACGACTAATGACTACTGACATGCCCTGTGTAGGTAGTGGATGCTTGCGTGCGGCATCAGCAAACGGCCTACCGGCGCGTGCCAATGGTGCATATAGATCAACTAGATATTGTGGTACTACAAGGCCTGCAAAATTACCTGAATCAGATGCACGCTTTTCAACGGCCATTTCTTTTTGGTGGCGTTGAATACGCTCTGATGCTTCATAATCATTTGCAAACTGTGCTTTTAATGCATCACCTAAGAATTTATCTGCGGTGCGCTCTGAGTAAGTTAGTTCTTCGCGTGTAACTGTAAAGCCACCTGCGCGTACTTCCTTTTTTGGCTCAACATTCGCATCAACCTTAGCGGCCAAATCTGCGGCCTTTTGATTGCGAATTTCAATATCTGACATCTGCTCAATTCTTTCATCTAACTTTTTGATTTCCAAGTTAAGGGCTTCAACATTAGCCAACTCAACTTCTGATAGATCGCGTGCTTCTTCTGCGGCACGATCTAAAGTTGATTGAATTAGAGATGTCTTTGTTTCGCGCTTCTCTCTTAGAGAAGTAAGAAATGTATTTGACATAGTTCTCCTATTAGTAGTTTTTGTAGTGAGAAGGTGTGACGCGCCAATAATCGGGGTCAGGTGTTCTACGACTTGAAATAATTATATCTCTTTTTTTAATTCTTTTAGTATTTCCAAGGCCGTGTTAAATCTTGTTTTTTCTTCAACCACATCATTGACTTCATTTCGGTTTTGACCATATTCTGAAATGTTGATTGCGGTTAATTGATCATCAGCCTGAGCCTGAGTTTTATGGCAACCCATTACCTCATTAGTAGCAGTTTTTACAACTGCATAGCCTTCACAATCGGGATGATTACTTACTACGCTGTATGGCATCTAATATTTTCCTTGCCTCATCTAGTCTAGGGGTTAATTGTGGTTGGCCTTCACGCATACCAGTAATGCTTGCCATTTCGCCATAAGCACCAAAAGTAACAAGTGATACTTCTGCTAAATGTGCCTTTAACCTTTCCATTACACCATCAGGTCTTTTCTTGTTCTTGATTGGCATAAATCCAACACTCAATTGATCCAATGCACCATCTTGCACTAATGCTAATGCTTCATCACCGGCGCGTGTTTTTGATATTTTAAATTCAGCATAAAGGCCATTATCTGTTTCCTTTAATAATGTGGCACGGCCTAATACATTATTTTCGCCATGACCTCTAAGAAGTTTAACGCGGTGTGGTGCTTTAATAACTTCTGAAAAAACACCTTTTCTAAAAACTTCAACCATAGTGCTAGTTATGCGTTGTTCTATGTTATACGGCACGGCAATGCCAAAAATGGTGCGGCCATCACTGTTAGCACGCAACTCTAAATTTACAGAATAATTTCTGTTTTCCATTTTTTCTTCAGACATAGTTATTATCCTCTACTGTATCTTGAACATTATCTTGTAATGAAGTATCAACTCCAGGGCTCATATCTTCTTCATAATCCATAGGATCAAGGTTTTCATAATTTCTTACTTCATCAACAGTTAAGAATCCATTAGATAATGCAACCGCATAAGCATCATATCTACTTGCAGTGTCAGTTTTTAATAATGATTCATACTCAAATGCGGCTACCTGACCGCGAACAAGTAAATCAGAAAATGCCGCTTCTATTCTTTCGGCTATTGGTTGTATTGACCACTTAACCAATTGTAAGTTTTCTTGTTCAACATTTGAGTAAGTACGGCTTGAATTAGGTGAACCTAAAAAGTAGGGCGGCAACCCTAAGATGTTGGCCGCCTCTGTTAATCCGGCTGTTTGTGCCTCAACTAATTGAGATTCAGCCGCATTGCTACTTAACACTTCAAAGTCAGTTGATGAGTTCATAACTACTGGTGATCTGTTGCGTGATGAATACATTGCCATCCATGCGTTCTTTAATGCATCCGCTTCTTCTTGCGTTAAATCAGGATTAGCAGATTTAATAACGGCGGTAGGATTTACGCCACCATCAAAGTATCTTGCCGCATATTCATTAATTGCAATCTCTTTACCTAATGCTTGTTTTGCAACGGCAAGAATACCTTTACCAACTAAATCACCTGGCATAGTAAAATTCTTGATGTGCATAATTTCTGATTGATCGTATGATTTATCATCAATCTTGTAAATGATTCGGCCATTCTCTTTTGCTACTTGCACGCGGTCAGGTGACACCGGGTAAATTGAATCAGGTAATCCATTAACACCTGGTTCGCCTAATACCGCAATGTAATTACCGTGAACAATTAAAGCGGCGGCCATTGCGCTAATTGTTTCCATTCTAGTTTCGTTAGGTACTGGCCGCATCAGTATTTGTGGGGTTGGTACTACCTTGCGTTTGTTGCGATAAGCACAAAGCGGTAGCGCACCAATTGCATCACTAATTAAAGTTATGCCGCGATAAATCGCCGGTATGCCTAATGCAGTGTTTTGATCTACATAAGTACCAGCCCAATTACCTTCAAAGAATCTACCAACGCGACCCAAAGAATCAATGTAACCTGATGATGTATAAACCATTGATGGTTGGATTTGTCTTTTAAGTAATCGGCCTAGCATTATTTACCTCTGTTTTCCAAAGCAATACCAAATAAAACTAAAAACACACCTGATAATATTACAGCCACAACTGGGTTAAATGTTGCGACACCTGCAACTATTACTAAAGAACCTATAACTTGTAAAACTGATGGTATGTATTTCATTAGTATATTTTACTCCTTGCCACTGGTAAATCTTCAATTTTGGTTACCACTCCATACCGTGCCAGTGTAGCGGCAACAAGTGGTGTTATGTTTGTTGTGCTTTGGCGATTCCATGCCCATGAATCACCCAATGGCCTTTTAGTTGAACCCAGGATTGCAGTTTTTAAATTTGGGTCATCTAAATGGCTGATAGTTTTTGCTTGTACGGCATCATAGAAAGAACCACATGCCCTAGCGTAATCACGCAAATGAATAGACATTACGCCAATGTTTTGTTTTTCCAATTCTACTATAAGTGATGCCGCAGGTGATCCAGTATCTATAACTACCATTGTGTTGTGCTTTTTACACAATTCAACTAATCGCGGCAAAACCCATGATGTCCCTTCTTTACACTCAATAAGTTCAATGGGTGTAAAATCTCTCACTAACCCGGACACTGCTATTGAAGCGCGATCACGCTCACGCGATATATCAACTCCAAATACAACTTGATTGCCAACTGTTATATCTGTTCTAGCCAATGAATCCCATAATTCAGTATTGATGACTTGTACGGCATCCCTAGACGGCCATACATTCAACCATTCCTTTGTAAATATCTCAGGGCTATTAGTTGCCGCCGCTTCTTTAACTGCATCTAGCAAAACACCTTTTTCCTCATGCAATGAAGGTATTGCCTGATACCACACATCTTGATCTAAATAATCAAAGTCATCTAAAGATGGACACCATTCAAACCATGCAAGCCTGTTTTGTGGTTCGGCAATTTCTCTATGACCAATCTCCCGGTAATGCTCTAATAACTCAGATTGTCCAGGGCGACCAGCATTAGAAAGAATCCATAGTTGGCCATTGCGTTTAGTTGCCAGTGTTGGTTGTAAGTTTGCAATAAGTGATAGCGGATGGGTTAATGCTTCATCAATAACCATTAGGTTTAAACTTAAACCGCGTGCGCCTTTGTCATTAGGTGTAACAATTCCATAAGTTGAGCCATTTCGCATGTATATCTTCTCACTACCATTAACCCTAGACACCCTAGCAATGCGCTTTGAAAATTTAGGCGATAACTGAAAACTTAATAAATGTTCTTCCCATTTACTTTTAGCCATATTGCGATCCTGGGCAGTATAGGCAACATGTCTTTTGGGTTGTAACAATTCATAAGCAATACGCGTTTCAATTAATTTTGACTTTCCATTTTGCCTGCCTACCTGGGCGCACACAGTACGGTACTTATATAACCCGGCTTTGTCTATTTCTAAACCTACATCTGCAACCTTGCGTTGCCAATCAAAAAGTTCAAAGCCTAACAAGCGTGCTACCTGGGCTAATTTGTCGCCTTCTGTTTTATGCGTTTCATCTCTTAGTGATGCCCATCTAGGCGTACATAAGATTTTATTCAAACAAATCATCCTCATCAGGTAATGCACATGAATCCCATATTTCGCGCAACTCTTTAGATATTGATGGGATTGTGTGACCACCTTTACCGGATTCTTCAATACGATCCCAGGCGCGTGCAAGGCCTAATAACATCTCACGCTTAACCGTATCAATATCTGTACGGCCAGTAATCGCTTTAACCATTGCGGTTGTGTGTCTGCCTAACTTCTTTTTAGGCTTACCACTTGCGACTATTTTTAATTGCCTTGCGTTTTGCGTTTCCATATTTTGCACCCCTTGAATAGTTGCAACTAGCACATGCCGGCCTTAGACTACCAACCCACAGTTCAGGTGATGGGAAGGAATCAATAGGTGGCTCATGGTCAAGCGTAGTAGCAATAGTCTTTTTACAATAAAAACAAAGCGGTTTTTGAGCCAAAACAATTTCTCTAATTTTTTTGTAATTCGCATTGTATTTTCTACTATTTATAGTTTTCATAAAAAATTTAGTTTTTTTCCAAACTTTTTTGTACTCGCCGGGGAGAGAGAAAAGCCGAACGGCGGCGTATTATAACCACGCTCAAAATAGGAAAAAACACGCTCATTATTTAATCTACCTTGCTAACTAAGATAGACACATTGGTGCTACCAGTACCAGTAATTGCCCAAAGTTCTTCGCCATCTTGCAAATCCAAAGTAAGTTTGTCATTGTTATCCAACTTCAAACCATTGCTACTAGTAACCCCGGCGTTGCCCACATATACCGTGCCGGATTCACAATGCAACCTTACATGTCTTGATACATTATCTACATCAATTACTTTTACTCTAGTTGTTGTTACTGCTACTTGTGATGTCACTATCGCCATTGATCTGTTCCTCACTCTGTAATCTCTTGCGCCTGAAGCGGTCAAAGTCTTTGTGCTGTTTAGCACCTATCCACATCTTGCGTTGGTGTTCCATCTGTACACCTGTATGAGCATATAGTTTATACCCAAAACTCTTAGCCCTAATGCAAAACAGTAAGTCCTCACCAACCCATTCTTTATGCAATGGCATATCCTGATAGAAGCCCCACTTATCACCTTGATGTACTTGGTCTGCTTCTTTAACAAATCTTTCAAACACTGACCTATGAATCAAGATAGCACCTGTACCACATGCATCTATCTCAATGATTGAATCTTCTTCATAGTCATGGATCGCGTATAAGCCATTATCTTTACCCATCTTAAAGATGCAAGGTACTGGTTCAAGGTATAACTCACCGACTTCCCAACCACCATGCACAACACCGGAAACAATAGGGCGTTCATCTTTGTCTGCGGCACTAACTAACTTCTTAAAATGATCTACTGTAAACCTTTGATCTGTATCTATCTGCAATAGCCAATCATCTGTGGTTTTCTCTAAGAAGGTTGCAACTATTTGATTACGCAACCTACTAATAACACCTGATCCTTGCAATGATATGAACTGACCCAATTGTTTTTGTGATCTTGCCACATCTAAAATACTTGTCATAAAATCTGTAACTACATAACCAGGTGATGTAACACCTATTGTAATTTTTTCTGTATCCTTCAATGCCAACCCTTCTTTAGAAAATGATCCCAAGCCGCACATGCATTAGGTACTTTATTGACTTCATCAACCCATCCATAGCGGTTGCCAATATAACGCACCCCCCAATTTATTTGTTGTATTCCGGATGCTTTCTTTAGGTATGTTGATCTACCCTGTGGAATACCTACATGTGAACCATTAACCGCTTTTGGATTCCATGTACTATTTTCTTTTGAGTATAGGTCTATAAGACAATAAGTCTGATCAATATCATTTAATGTCATTAAAATATATTGCTTATAGTGTGTAGGTTTGTAATTTGAATCAGATAGTGCTTTATCAAAGGCTAATGGGTTAAGAACACATAGAGCGATCCCAAAAAGCCAGCACCACGCGAACTCACCCTTGCAGGGTTCGCGTTTTTGCCTTTGGGGCAAATACTTGCTAGAGCCTAGCACACGGTTAAAAATCATATTAGCGTAACTCCTAACATAATCTCACTATATGAGATGTGATCTACACCACACTAATTAAGTTTCTTTTGAGTTCTTGTAATTAAATAACACACATAACAAGATTGACCAGGCATGACCCAGTTACCGCATTTACATCTGATTGGTTCGCTCATTGGCTCTCTCTAACAGTACATCAACCATTTCTATAAATGGTCGGCAGTGGCGCTTCTTAACTAAATAAAAGCGTTCTTCAATTTTCCTATATCCATCATAATATTTTTCAATAGTCCAATCATACTTTGTAGATGTAGGTATAACAAAGATTCCCTGTGTAATTTGGCTAATCATTACATAGGCAAATGGCTTGATTATTTTGCTATCAAAGCCACTTACCGTATCAATAATCACCGGGTTAAATGGGAAATCATCAGCATTGGTAAATGATCGGCTACTACTTTTAACCTCTAAAACTAGATCACCAACTATTACATCTTTTTCATTTAGAGTTTTATCTCTAATTTCATCATGGGTGGTAGCAATGGTAAAATCAGGCACATCTACCTGTGGCACACCAAAGTGTTGCAATAGATCGGCAACATAAAGGTTGTAGCCATGACCTTCACGCATGGCTTTGTGATAATCAAATTTGGTCATTTTTGTAATCTATGTGATTGATACATCCACAACCTGCGCATTTGCGTACACCATTGATATTAAGCATCCTGGGATCATTGCAAACTTCACAACATTCACTTAATGGCACAATGTCTAATTCAACGCCATTATCTGTAAAAGTAGCCTTGACCCCGTGAGCATCAATCATTTCCATATCACCCATTGTTGGAATCCGGGTAATACCACTTGCCATCTTTTGACATAATTGCCCATCTAGCGGCGCAACCTTTCGGGCAGGTGTATCCGTAGTAAGGCGTACCGCGACCTTTGGCTATCCCGGTTTTTAAAACCATTTCGCCATGTTCGCAATATTGAACAGCCGGTGTACTGGTTGCAACTGCATCAACTACCTGATCCAAACTCATTGGTACTGGTTCGGCTTGTTGCGTTTTATCTTCAATAAAAGATTCGCGCAAAACCCTTTCCATTAACGCTGACTTTGATCCAGGTCTGCCATACATGGCCTGTGGCTCAGGTTCAACTGGCCTAGACAATAACTCTGCATCTAAAGATTGTGTTGGTGTTATAGCCCAGGATTGCCGGGCTTTAGCCGCCATCACTTCTTGTTTAGATGCAACGCGCTTTGTAGCAGATTTCATAGCCGCAACTATCGCTCGCCCCCAGGCGCTTGTTTCACAGATCATAAGTTCACTACCGGCGGTCATGCCTTTACCTGGTATTTGTTCCCAGGCAACTGCAACACCTGGCCTAACATCATGGGGATCACGGTAACAAGCGGCGGTATAAACCACATAGGTTTTACCTTCAACCTGCACAATGTCATAAGGCTTATTAGGGTTATATGGTTGCAATGATGCTTCGGGATAGGCTTCTTTTAGTTGCGCAATGCGCTCAGCCACATCAACATAATCATTCATGTTCATTATTTGTTTTCCCTATCCCAAAGACTTACAACCTTTTCCATTAAGTATTCATTGTCGGCTTCAAGCATTTTCTGCCGCATTGATGGATGTGTTCTAACTGTGAACTTATCCACCTTTACATTTGTTTGTTTTGTATCGGCAGTACCGCGTTTGTAGCCACTTTTAAACCCTTTGTCATAGCCATTTTCAACGGCCACAATCCATGTAACACCAATCAATAGTGCTACCAGCGTAAACAAGGTGATTGTTACCAACCAACCGTATATCTCATAGTTCATATTTCACCGCTTCCTTGAACTTGTCTAACCAATAGGCTTCAACCATTTTGGCTGATAACCTTCCTCTAACCTGCCTTGCGCCTATTGCTTTTTTAGCGTGTTTGCGGATTAAAGAAGCCTTTACAAAATGCTTACGCTTTTCATCAACATAAGCACCTGATTCTTTGTCATATTTGACTAATTCCAACTCATTACCTTTTCTAATTCAGCCGGTAACTCAACCGGATCAACATCATTTATCACCTGATAAACAGTGCCGTTTGGATGTATAGATGGTGGTAACACAACATAACCTTTGTGTTTAATATCTATACCTGGTATTACCTTGCCTTTGAATTGCTTTGTTTTATCAGCAAGATAATAGAAGTGATAGCCGTTATCTGTTTTAACTGTATGCGTATTAGATGCTACACATATCCGGCGATAAGATTCCCATAGAACCCTGGATGCAATATTGCGTATATCAAAATCTAAAACTACAAGATTTGATTGCACAATGGCCAGGCCAATATTTAATTCAGAATCATCTTTAAACCATTTTTTAACAGTTAATTTATCGCTACTGGCATCAAGATAACCGTGGCGTAAAAACTTGCATGGCTCTTTAGATTGTGGCTTTAAAGGTAGAACCCACCAACCTTTTTCTGCATAGGCTACGGCGTTCATTATTTTGCACCAATGCGTGAACATCTATCGCAACGCCATTCACTAACTAATGGCCTAATTGATATTGCACAATTTAACCAACATGTTTCCATATTGCATTTATCGCACCAACGCATATCAGTTGCAGTTAGTACTTTCATTATTTGGCCTGTACATAAAAGGTAGTGGCGTATTTTTTTAGTTCATAACCAAAACCATTTAACAATTGGTTTAAAGTGTTGATGTCATTTACGCTACCTGTATAAGATACTGTAACCATTCCATTGGTGCGACCCTTAACAGTTACACCTAAATTGTTATCTTTAACAATTTTTCTTACTTCTACTGTTTTCATAATTAACCCTTCCTGGTCAATTGCGTTTACAAATGCAATTAAACACTAAGGGGCTGACAAATGCAATTACCCAGCACGGCGTGTTATGTGATCTACCTCACCCAAAGGCCTTACCCATAGCAGTAAATGAGCCATCAGCATTAAATGGGATCATCTCTACGCTTACATTGCCACGCTTAATATGGATGATGACCGCACCGGCCTGCCAATTGGCGTAGCCTTTGGTATAAGACATCTTTTTTAAGTCACAGGTGTGACCACACTCAACTCCTACTAAAACCCTCTCTAATCGGCCATTAAAGGCTTCTGAGTGGCATGTGTAGCCCAATCTGTGCGTGTGTCCCGACACTACTGAACGCCCCCAGCGTTTACTAAGGTTTAACGCGGTTTGACCGGCAATATTAGATATGACCCCTTCATCTCCATGACATAAAACAAAGTTAGTACCTGGGATTGGATAAGGCTTAAATGCGTAGTGGATGCCTAAATCATTAAAGCCCATAAAGTTTGCATATTGTAATTCAGGTAATCCCATCAAGCCGGGTATGCGCTGTATTGCTTTGTACAATCTATCTGAATGATTTGATCTGCTAACCACATCTGTTTTTAAATCAAATAAAATATCCTGGCAAATAGCCCTATCTTCATCTAGGGTTTGCATAAATGATTCGGCCTTACCATCTGCAAATCTTGAAATGGTATTGAAATCCATTTCATCACCAACATTTAAAACTAAATCAAATTTAAAAGCCTTCACCAGTTTCTTTAGGTTGATCACCGCTTCTGAAAACTGAAACGGTACTTGCAGGTCACTGATTACAAGATATTTTGCGTTAAATGATTTATCGCGCTTAATCTTCATCCTCATCCTCTGTTGGATCAATTCGGGGAATGATCTCGGTGGGTTGGTTTCCTGGATTTATCCAATCAGGCATTGATGCGCCTGGTTCGGTAATTAACCAAAATGCAACATCATGGCTGAAGCCTGCCGCTTTGGCCGCCTTAAAAATTTCGTTCAATGTTATGTAATGATTTTCTAATTTATTTAATGCTTCAGCCTTGCGTGGCGCACGCCGCCTGCGCTGTGGTGCTTTTCTAGGTTTTTTAGTAGCCATAGTCACCAATTTTAGATCATACTATTCCGCGAATAGCGCGTTCAACGCCTTCTTCAAGACTAATTTTTGGGGTGTAGTAATCGCTAAGCATGGTGGGATCACCCACCCGATAGGCCACGCCTGCCGGTTTATCGGTCAATACCTTAAACCTTTTGGCAGGTGTGCGCTCATGTCCCAGGATTTTTAAAGCCATCTGTGCCAATTCCATAAATGTGGTTGCCCGGCCTGTACAAAGATTTATTGTTTGATTGCAATTGTTTTGAACCATAGTTAATACCGCTTCAACTATGTCATCAATGTGTATGAAATCCCTGGTAGTAGTTGATTTACCCCAAATGTTAAAAGGGTTAGCGTTCATAATGGCGCGTTCAATAATTGATGGAAATGGATAATCTAAATCTTGATCTGTACCGTATCCGCTAAATGGTCTAAGAGTTAATACCTGTGCGCCTTCTTCACGCAAGTAATTCATTAACATTTCACCGGTAAGTTTTGACCAGCCATAAGACATATCAGGCTTGCCTATTTTATTGAAGTTAATATCTTTCTCTTTTAACTTCTTCTTTTTAATTAGTGTTTGTAGTTCAATTGGATAAGCGGCTGATGATGAAAAATAAACAAGATACGGTTGCTTAGTTCTCATTGCCCAGGATGCAAACTCTGCATCAATGGCTAAATCAACCGCTAAGGCTAACGGTTCATTTTCTATAAGCATCCGGCCACCTACCACTGCGGCCAAATGAATTACAAGATCATATTGCTTCTTCTCTAATGCAAAAAATTTACGGCAATCAACACCTTGTTTTAAATCTACCAAAGTTAAATTAACATTAGGTAGAGCACGCCTAAAGGCTCTACCTACAAAGCCATGTGATCCTGTGATCAATATGTTCATTTAAGTTTATTAACCAAATTTGCATACTCTGCCGATCTAACATACTTTTGCAATGTCAATAAATCTTGTTCATACCATAGGGGTTGATTAACTCTTTCATATCCTTCATCCATTTCAGCCTTACCTGCAACTGGGTGTAGATGCTCAATAATTACATCAGGTAAATATTTTAAACACTTTAAATCAATGCCTAATTCTTTAACAAAATTATCAAAAAATAAATGTATGCATCCAGGAAATGTCATACCTCTAAGTTCATTTACAATACTTCGGGTCATTGCATAGGCGGTTGGTAAATTCTCACCCTGTAATAAGTCATCACCATAGGCAATGCCTTGATCTAAATTTAACGCTTGAATAAAGGCTTTATCCCAGCCCTGGGTTCTAGGAAGGTGATCATCACCCATGAAAACAAAATAATCATATAAAGGATACTTAGTAATATCCAAAAGCATAACCGCACCGGTATTAAGAGATTTAGCACAACCACCTGTTTTATTATCCGCAGGTAATTTTTTATAGTTTTCACTTTTGGCGTACTCATTCCATTTAGGATCATCATTATCTATAACAATGTATAGGTCGGCTTCTGCACCGGTATCCTTAAACGCCTGGGCTAATCTTTCGGCATTTTCAGGCCTACCCCTACTAGGTACAACCACGCACATCTTCATGGCCATAGGGTAAGGGATAGGGCTGACTTACTTCTTAGATATGAGAATTTGGTACAGCGTGTCTAACTTTTCTTCTATGCGTGCAACACGGCCTTCTAGGTTATGGCCACCGTTGCCATCAGGTTTTAACTCACTTAGATAATGCTTAACTAACCAACGCACAGAAGCAATAAATGATCCAATTATTGTAACAAGAGATACAACTAATGCCATCTGATCATTTGCGCTCATTAACTGTTAATTCCGAATTTATCGTCTTTGGGGTCTAAATATCTAATCAAAGGTGCAACTAAAGCACCGGCCAAAATTGCATATTCAGGTTTAACATCTGCAACCAAAGCCAATAATGTTGTAACTGTTGCCGCGGCAATGCTTCTTAGATATGACTTAATAACTTCTTTTTGTTTTGTTGTAATTTTCATTTTAACCCTAACTCTTTGATTTTTTGTTCAACTTCATATTGGCTTAATGCTATTTCAAAATGCATATCGTCTTTACGCTTTTTGTAATTACCACCCCAGTTCAACCCATATTTAGTTATCAGTAGGTTAATTGTATTACGCTGATCCTTATTAAATGTATTTGACTTGCCCAAAGGATGCTTAATTGCATTTAAGTCTATGGCAGTACCGGATGCGTGATTGCTGAGTACCCGATCAGATGATCTAGTCATCCTAAACGCGTATCCCCAATCATCTAGTTGGCCTTCATCTATTAACTCAACTAATTCATGAAATTCTTTACAAAAATTTATTAACAAAGGTGCAACCGCTTTTGCACAGGCAATTTTAGTTTTAGTGCCAGGAATAATAAAAGATTGAATATTTATGGCTTGCCGATCCTCACTAGCCGGCCAACCATTTGGGCTAGTGAGTTCTCTAATAATTGCCATCACCTATCATTAAGATAGTAAGGCTTTGGCTTCATCTTCTGTAAGCCCTAACCTTTTTAACACATCAGCCTTAACTTTGGCTTGCGCGGCTAACTCAGCATCTTTGGCTTTTTTGTCAGCCTCATACGCCTTAGCGTCTGCTTCCCTTTGAGCGATCTCTTCGGCAGTTAATTCCACCTCTGTTTGCTCTCCAGTTTCGCAATTGATTATTAGTTTAGTTGGCATTGTTTCTCCTTATGAGTTTGATATTCCGTATAGGTAAGCGGTTGAGTATTGGGCAAAATTATCTGAATCATTACTTAATGTAATTCCAGATATTGCTGCGCTAGATGACCACAATCCAGCCCAAAGACCAAGGATTTCATAAGATGAACCATTGCCTTCGGTTACCGAATCTGAGGAAAAAGATTTATTATTGCTCCCAGCATAATTAGGAATGTAAATTTCTGTATTACCAAAAGTACTTGCTGTTCTAGCACCACTAGTCACATATCCACCATAACGATCAGTTGCGCCAGTAGAATATGCAGTTGAGCCGAATCCACCCACAAGTTTGTAAGAATAATTAGCGGAAGTCGTATCACTATTGAATTGTATTTTTAATAAATACCAATTACTTCCTGAAGCCGTATTTCTAGGACTAATTTTTACGACAAGGTCAGTATAAGTTGCAGGTATTGAAGTAAAATCAATAGTGCTTGCACCACCACTACCAACAGTTGAACTTGCAATTAAAGTATATGTATTTGCCATTATGCCGCCAATATTCCGTAGATTGAGAAGGTTGAGCCTGTACTAAAAGTTGTTGCATCTAAATATAATTTAATAGAAGTAATTGCTGATGTAGAACGCCATAATCCTACTGTCGCCTCTGTTCCTTGATTCACATCAGTATTGTTTGCTCTAGATAATGTAGTTTTGTAAGTTGTTCCATTAGAATAATTCATTAAATGAAGTATCATATTGTGTGAAAAATTACTTGTTCCTGGGGCAATATACCAAGAAGGATAAATTGCGGTTTGACTAGATGCTCTAGTAGAGCCAGCAGCAGAGCCATTACCTCGTAATTCAGTTGTAGAATAATTAGATGCGCTATCTTCGTTAAATCGCATATAAATTGCGTTATCTGTTGCTCCTGCTTTTGTGTTAACAACAACAACTAAATCGGTATAGCCTTGTGGAATACTAGAGAAGGTAACTGATGCTGCTGCGCTACTTAGTGTCTGAGTTGCTATGGGGGTATATGTTGAACCAGCAGCCATTGTTATGCTCCCTCTCTTAAATATTCGGGTGCGTATTGTTTAAGTATTTCCAATGCGTATTCCACCTTATCTTCTACTCGTTGTCCTGAGGGTTGTACTTCAGACCATAACTCTAAGTTTTCTAAACGATTATCTTTACGATTACCGTTAATATGATGAACATTCTCATTAGATAATAACGGTCTACCTAAGTGCAGAGACATTACTAAACGATGCTCAGATATCATACCTTTAACATTAGCGTTTGGATGTCCTTTAAACATTACCATTTTATAACTTGACCTTTTGCCTTTATGTCCTCTTTCATTTGCATCAGGATTTTTATATAATTTAACTCTGCGGTAGTGCATTTGGCACATACCTTTTGAGCAATGTGGTTTATTGCAATCTTCTATTTGGCAAGAATCAAACATAAAATTCCAAGGTTTTTGTTTAGTCTGCATTTATTTAATTCCGTATAGGGCAAAATGTGAATATTGACCTATATTTGCGCCACCACTATTGTATAAAGTTATACTAGTAATAGCGTTTGTGTTTTTCCAAAGCCCAGAATAAAAACCTAAATAACCGCTTCCATTTCCATCATATCCCCAAAAACTGCGAGCAGTTTTATATTTATTTGTATTTTTGTAATCTAAAATATCTATAACAGTTCCAGTAAAAACATTTGCAACAGGTTCATAATATCCTGGAAAACTATTTGTATTTTGTGCTGTAACCGCTATTCCACCGCCTGTGGCATACATCAAGTGGCTGTAATAATTTGTTTGTGTGCCATCTCCATTAAATGACATAAACATTGATGATGCGTTTGCGCTACGCCATAAATATCGAATTTGTAAATGAGTATAAGTTGATGGAATGGAAGTAAAATCAATTTGACTTGTACCGCCTGAACCTACTGTTACTGTTGCAATAGATTCATAACTATTAGCCGCACCAAAAGTTCGTAATCCACCATAACCTCTAGCGGAAGCATTAGCCAGCGTTGTAATTAAAGGCATTGTTTCCCCTTAGGCGAACTTAGTTTGAGTTTCTAATACAGTAAATGTGGCTGAGGCTGTCTTGATTATAGTAAATGAATAAGCGTCAATAGCCGAGGCATTACCAGCAGAGATGGCAGCAGGAACTTTAGGTGTTACTGTTGTGCCATCAATCTGTATAGTATTTGGATAATAGGCTGTTGAACCATTAGTATTTAACCATACCAAAGTGATTGCGTCCCCTGTTGCCATAGCAGTATTAAGTGATGTACCACTTGAATATCTGAAGTTTAATGTGTGGTTAGCGGTAGCATTTGAGGTGTAATACCAAACTGAAGCGGTAGATACATCAAAGTTAATAGTACCTGTTGCGGCAGAGGCAACTACATTTACATCTTCTTCGAAACCTTTTATTATTAAATCAGATTGTGATGTGGCTATTGCTAAAGAAACTGCTCCGCTAGTACCGCCACCTGATAATCCTGTGCCTGCGGTAACCGCAGTTATATCGCCAGGATTGGAAATGCTTTGCCAGGCTGAGCCATCATAGTATTCGGTTGAGTTTGTATCCTGCAAATAGGAAAACATACCTTCGGCTAAAACTCCGCTTAGTGCGGTAGTTCTTGCTGTTGAATTTGCAAAAACCATTATGGTTTGTTGCATCAAATAAGTATTTACCTGCGAAGCGGTGAGAACATCACCAGTTGCAAATAACTTATACCCTGCTCCTGCCATTATTGCTCCTTAGTTAATAACTCAGAATACCAGAATCCAAGCGACCTTGCGAAGTGGTGCTATCAAGGATGAACGCCTGGATTAGAGGTTCTGCGGTTAGGATTTTTGTATTGAATATACTGTTAGTTATATCGTGCTGAACGCCTTGAACAAATAGTTCTTTGGTAATAGTAGAACCACCTGGAACAGTTTTAGTTACATTTACCAAATCAAAGATTTCAAGACTTAATCCAGCCACAATTTTGGTGGGTGCTGAGGAATCTAGGAGGTTTATAGTCATTGAATCTATACGATCAGTTGTATCTTTTCGGGCTACTAGCAGGGTTTGAGCCTGATCTAAAGCCTCAGCATCGGTTTGAACTAGGATTCCATCCCGCTTTCCTGAGTGGAGGAAGTAGGTATCTATCGAGGTTTGATCAAAAACATTTTGGCTAGTTCCATTTAGGCGAGTAACTGTTACATCATTTACTAGCAAAGTATCATCGTTAGCAAACTCGATTTGTTGATAGGTAATAGCAGAACCATCATCGGTAAATATTGTTGGAGTTTCATCTGCCTTTTTACTAATTGTATCCCTAGATAAAAATGTTGCGTTTCCCTCAGCATCAATAAAAAATCCACCGAACTCTGAACTTTCGACCAGTTGAACCGCTGTAAGCAAATCTCTATTATCGGTGCCAGGATCAGCCTGAAGGGTGCTATTTCCATCATCTATACTGCGCTGAGAAGTAGGCCAATCTACAACATTAAGCAATGTATTAATCCTAGCGCCAGATAATTGAGGTGAGCCAGCGCCAGCAACAGTGCTAATACCAATACCATTTAATAATCTAAAACCATCAACACATTGCAAGGTAATCTTAGAGGTTTCATCTACCCCTAAACCATAGGTACTGTTGTAGGCTGTAATATAACCAGAGTAAAGATAGTAGCGATCAGTTCCGCCACCATCATTATAATCTGCCCAAATACGAATTTTGCGTAATGGTAATAACTTGCCATAATATGGAGAGGAAATATTTTGAGGCGACCAATCACCATTATCATCAGCCAAAACTACAATTGCAGTTCCAGCCTCAAATTTATTTAGAATACGATTTCTGCCTCGGCGAATATTTACTTGCAAGGCAATATCTGAAACATCAACTACATCGCCAGGTGCATCTGCCAAAATACCAGTTCCAAGTGGAGTGGTTGGATCATCGAGCAAAAGTGGGTTTCCAAAAGCAGGGCCGTTCGCAAAGTCAATGCTCACGCCAAGAACTGGAGTGCCTGGCATTACAAATCCAAAACTCTAGCGTTAATTGATCTACCAGATGTTTGACCTGCTAAAATACCATTTCTAACTGTTTCAGTTAAATCATTAGTGGTAATAGCACTACCAGCATTATTAACAGTTACATTTACTGAGGCACGCTCACCAGCACGATAGGCTAAATAATCAGGTAATGTGGTCATTGATTGCCCAAATGTATTTGCGGTAGGTGTATCAGGAATTTTATTTGTATTAGCAACCTTTTCTTGCAAAGTAAGAATGGTTTTAGTTGCTGCTTGCAATTGTTGTATATTAGGCGCAAAAATGGCCTCATAATTTTTCATTGTAGGCACATTCTGCTTAGCGATAAAGTTTTCTTTACCAACCGCCTCAAGGTACTTATTTAATTCCTCTAAGGCTTTTTTCCAACCATCGGCTGCGGCTAATCCTGCTGCATCCCAGCCTGAGCCGAGATTTACATTGCCAGTAACAGAGGCAATATATTTTACAACCTCATAATTAGTTAAATTCCACTTTTTAGCAAGTAGGCTAACTTCCTCTTGAGAAATCTTACTATCTGAAATAACCATCAAAATATCAGCGTATCGTTGCGCTGCAATATTCATACGATTAGTTGCCTCGTAATTGGCAAGCAATTGATCATACA
>Ga0214921_10002784_pt1 | contig 27791 bp, 37 predicted proteins | sample LL1505_MetaG_FD_177992 | JGI IMG/M metagenome (GOLD analysis project Ga0214921, IMG submission 177992) | Freshwater microbial communities from Lake Lanier, Atlanta, Georgia, United States - LL-1505 | ecosystem: Environmental > Aquatic > Freshwater > Lake | place: USA: Georgia | collected... | reverse complement strand
TCCCATCGCCTGCACCAATTTCAAATGGCCTTGTGGATAACCGGAAACAGCAGAACGGCTCGCCTCAAAAGCGATGATCCTTGAGGGTGCAACTCCCTCCGAGGCTACCAAATGGCTCAGTGGATAACCAGAAACAGCAGAATGGCCCGACTTAAAATCGGTGATCCTTGAGGGTGCAACTCCCTTCTGAGCTACCAATTTCAATAACATGACTAAACAACAACAAGCATTAGTTCACATTGCAAATTTTTGCCTCAAGCAAGATGATGCTCCTTGTTCAGCACAAAGTCATTTGGATTATGCAATTGCACTCTTGTCAGAAGAGAGTGGCGATTGGAATCCACAAGATGAAGAAATTCAAAAGATAATAGTTGAAGCTAGAGAGCACACAGCTTATTATCATGCATGGGCGAAAAAGCCCTGGCCAAATAATTTAAATACTCCAGAAGCCACAGTAGACGGGTAGCCGCCTTTTAAGCGGATGATACGTGAGGTTGCAACTACCTCCTGGAGTACCAATTTCAAATGCCTCGGTAGCATAACTGGTAATTGTGTCAGATTTAGACTCTGAAGATTGAGGGTTCGAATCCCTCTCGAGGTACCAATTTCAAATGCCCTATTAGTATAACGGACAGAACACTCGGCTACGAACTGAGAGGTGGTAGGTTCAATTCCTCCATAGGGTACCATTTTCAAATACGGAGTTAGTTCAATGGTAGAACGGCGGTCTCCAAAATCGCATACAAGGGTTCGATTCCTTTACTCCGTGCCATTTTTAGATTGTGATATAGTGTAGATAGTAAATGAGATAGTTGCAAAGGGCTAATTGAAGGCATTTTAGTAGATCATAGTAGGTATCAAACGCATAGGCTTTAAAACCAACATCGAGCCGGGGTAGTGCCGGACAAGGCTGAATTGATTGAAACATTGAGATAGATTAGAAGATAGCAATGAAGGGGTTCATTGGAAACACATCGGCACCCAGCATATGCGTTTTGAAGCCGGAATCGCACGTTCGAGTCGTGCTGTCACAGCCAATTTCAACATGCTTCAGAAGCTACAGTAGACGGGCAGCTGGCTCTTAACCAGAATATTCGTGTGGTTGCAACTACCACCTGAAGCACCAATTTAATGCTCCGTAAGCAGATATAGTGATGCGGCTCTCTTGTAAAGAGCAGACAGGGGGTGCAAGTCCCTCACGGAGCTCCATTTTATTACCCTCTAGTGTAATGGTTAACACACCTGACTTTGACTCAGGTAGTCCTGGTTCGAATCCAGGGAGGGTAGCCAATTTTCAAAATGCTCTCGGGAGGTAAGGATCTCGGACCGTTTCATAAGCGGTGTTAAGTGGGTGCAATCCCCACGGGAGCGACCAATTTCAAAAAAAGTAGGAAACACAGTTGATTGTTTCATAGAAGACGCCATAGTGTTGGTGTTGATAAGAAACAACAAAGATCTTTGATAGTAAAATTTAAACGTCCCTGTAGTGAACGGTAGGTTATCACACAACTCTTTCAAGGTTGTATACCCGGTTCGACCCCGGGTGGGGATGCCAATTTCAAATAGAGCCGAAGTCAAACAGCATTGACACTCGCCTGTCGAGCGAGATATAGAGTGGGGGCAGCACCCATCGGCTCTGCCAATTTCAAATTGCAGGTAAGTGGTCTAGTGACCATTCTGGGCTCATAACCCGGAGAGCGCGGTGCAATCCCCGACCTGCGTCCAATTTTATGAAACAACCAATCTTCGTTATCAATAAAAGTAAAATCAAAGAGATAGTTGAGCATCAGTGTAAGTTTACAGGAATTCCTTATTCTCTAGATTGGGGTCGTCTTAAATCAATTGAAGAACTTTTTGAAAAACTCGATAACGAGGCAACTGAATTTGGGTGTATTAGAATGCATCGAGTTCATGATTGCATCTACAGCTTTGAGTCACATAAGATGATTACCAATGCAAATAGAATGCTCGATAGAGTTTTTGCATTGTGTAAAATATACAGAGAAGATTTAAACAAAATTTTAGTTGAACAACAATTAGACAGAATATATATTGTTGCAGATAAAAATCCCCCTTAGCTCAGTGGTAGAGCGCTTGGCTGTTAACCAGGAGGCCCTTGTAAGGTACAGCGACGATCGTAACGTCGAGGGGGAGCCAATTTCAAATTGCAGAGTGGACAAGAAGTTAAGTCGCTTGGCTCATAACCAAGAGATCGTGCGGTGCAAATCCCACCTCTGCATCAATTTCAATGCCCGAATAGCTCAACGATAGAGCGCCCGCCCTACACGCGGATTGTTGTAGGTTTGAATCCTACTTCGGGTACCATTTCATGGGGCATAGGACTGCTTGGCGTGGTCGCTGGTTTTGCAAACCGGAAAAACAGATCGGTTCGAATCCGATATGCTCCACCATAAATATATGTATGAAACAATGTAGTATTTGTGGTGAACAATTTGAAAATGGTAGAGTATATTCTAATCACGTTAGATGGAAACATAAAGCATCTATAAAAGAATGCAAGTTTTGTAACAAGCCACTTGCTTGTCATGTAGAAGAACATGAAGCATTGTGCCATTTAAATCCAATTAATTTAAGATTTTGTATTGGTTGTGGTACACCTTTAACAAAAATACAGGAGCTTTTTTGCAGCAGCTCATGCAGTGCTAAAACTAACAATGTAAACAGACAATTAAAATTAAAAACATCATTATGCTTACAATGTGGTGTAAACATAACATCTACTACATGCACAAAAAAATTCTGCACAACTTGCTATAAAAGCCGTGCAATAAAATCAAGTAGATCAAAACCAGTTGAGTTAAAATGTGTAGTGTGTGAAAACAAATTTATACATCATTGTAGATATGTTAAAACATGTAGCAAAAAATGTACATCAAAGTTACTCTCCAAACTCTCAACACAAAACCCAAACTGTGGTGGTGAAACAAATTACAAAAGATATACTTATAATGATGTGAGTTTTGACTCTTCTTGGGAAGTAGAAATTGCAAAGTTTTTAGATGAACATCAAATCAAATGGTCAAGATCAAGAAAGCATCTACTGCATTGGATTGATTCAAATGGTAAACAAAGAAGATATTATCCGGACTTTTTTCTCGAAGATCTCAATATTTACGTTGATCCTAAAAATCCTTATAAGCAGAAACAAGATAAAGAAAAACTTGATTTTATTAAACAATCAGTTATATTAATTGTAGGTAACGTAAATGAATGTAAACAACAAATTTTAAACATCAAACATGAAACTACTAGTAAAATACGACAGCAATTGGGCAGATGAAATGGACATTGACGGCTTCAAAGTGCTTACCAATGAACAATGGGAAAAATACCAACAGGATTTCAAGAAGCATTTCAAGGAAGAATGCTACAGCTATTATGTAGGTACCAATGAAGAAATTGAGTACAGTGATTTTGACGAATTCATTAGTGATTTTAAGGCATCAGAAATCACTAATGAAGAGGCTGCTGTGCTAGAGAAGCTCTTTGACAATCTTAGCACATATGGTTACGGATTCTTTCCTGAGCTGTATTAACAATTTCAGAACATTCAACTAACCGCAACACAAAGGTCGATCTTGCAAGCCGAGTACCTTTGACGGCTCTGGGATGAGAGCGCTTGCACAATCTCATTGAATGGTTTCTGAGGCACTCACTGAATTTGCTACTCAGTAGAGTGCCAATAATTTTCAAATGGCCATTGAGTCAGCTGGCGTGGACAGGAGTCTGCAAAACTCTTTAGGTGAGTTCAATTCTCACAATGGCCTCCAAAATTTCAGTTGATTGCTTAATATACATCATCTATATTGTATTTGTTAATAAAAGCTGCTGTAACACAACTGCCTTCTAAGCAGTGACTTAAATCAGTGTAATGGAAATAGTCTATGTAGGTTCGAGTCCTATCAGCAGTACCACTTTCAAAATCTCTTCGTATCATAAAAGTAATGTCATCGCCTGTGAAGCGATCTAAGATGGAGCATTACCATCCAAGAGAACCATTTAATGCCCTGGTAGCACAATTGGTAGATGCATCGGATTTAAGATCCGTGTGTTGTCGGTTCGAATCCGACTCAGGGTACCAATTTACCACATGAAACAAGAAGAAACATTACAACAAATGCTCAACAAATGTTTGCGAAGAATCATAGTGTTTGATTTTCATGGACGAAAATGTAGAGCAAATTTAAATTTAACACTACAATACATTGCATCCTTAGATTTTGAGGGTAGTGATATTTCTAAAGAGTGTGTGGATTACCCCTCATTGCAAGACGTTGATTTCTTTATGAAAGTTGAAAAATATCTCAAGGCTGAAGGTTTCCTCGATATATGATTATCTGGCTGTTGCAATGAGGTAAAGACCTAACGCAATGCCAAAAATTCCAGAAATTATAAGTAAGTAGTCCATAGGAGCTGCATTCAAAACTAAGGCAAAAACTTTGCTATAGCTATGAAGATTGCAGCAATGCAAAAAAATCCTAGAAACATGTGGAGCATTTCAAGAAAGTTCATATCATTATTTATATCTAAATAAAAGATCATTTTATGAAACCAACATACGAGTATTGCAATTTTTGCAAAAGGACAACACAACACCTAAGCGGATATTGCAGCTGCTATGAATCTACACCTTCTACAGCTGCAGGTAAAGTACTTAAAGTAGAATATTACAATACACCTCCTGAAGTTATAACAAGTATAAAAGATCTTCAATCAATCTACAGCAAAATTAAAAACAATGTTTGATTCATTTTTCTGCGACCATATTAACGGCTTTGATTTATATTCTGAAAATCCAGAAGATGAACCACTGTATAGCAATTGTGGATCCACAGCACCAAATCCTAGATACTATAATGGAGTTAAAACAACTTATGATGTATATGGAGTAGAGCTTCAAAAGACAAAAAAAGCTACTTTGTATCAATTGGTTGTCAAAAAGAAGAAAGACGGATTCAGTTACAAATACGAATATGCACTGGGTCCAGAAAAATGGCTTCCCAACAGTGAGATAAGCAGCACTCACATCAGTGAGTTTAGTGCAACTGATGTTGACTTTGCAGATGAGTTTGCTGTAACAGGCATTGCAGATTTATGCAAAATTAGCATTCCTGGTTGGCTCAAAAGCAAAGATGAAACTCTTAGAACAGTTTTCGCAATTAAGAACATGAGGAGTTAATATAACACCTGATCTATTTTATGAAACCAATTCGCACACTTGTAACAGCATCTATTAATCTACCAGATGCAGAAGCAGATTTTAAACTTCACGGTAAGATAGTTAAAAAACTATCTGATGTACATATTGACGCTCTTGTGGAGGGCATTAGAAAAGCAATAACGGAGCAAAACAATAAAATGAGGAGTTAGTATAGAAGCAATGCACTGGCATGACACGCCAGAGAAGAAGGAGCGTTACCTTCACTCCTCACCATGCAGTTCCGGAAACTTTATTTTTAGTTGCACAATTCAAAAAAGAGCGTATTGTAAAGGGTAATCAAGAAAAACACACATACATATGAATACACAAGCCATTGAACAAGTCAAAAACGTCGTTAAGAGTCATCGCATTGTTCCTTTTACAACTAGCAATGTTGAAGCGCAAGGCAACAGTCTGGTCATCAACAATGAATACCGTTTCAACAAAGTTGAAGACATCATGAATACTCTGGGTATTCGTCACAACTTGTCCAACGAAATCATGCAGAATCCAACTGAAAATTGGAATACCATTCGTCAGGCATTGGACAGCATCAGTCAGCAGAAAAAGTTTGGTTGCATTGTTCGCGCTGATAATACAGTTGCTACGCTCACCAAAGATGCTCTTGCAGTTGAACAGCTCAACTTTGACAAAGACATTGATAAACTTGTTGATGCCATCAACAGCAGCAACAATGAATTTCACAACATTTGGTTCAATGGTGACCGCTGTCAAGTCATTGTTGAAACGTCTCATGCACATGATGTGCAATTGGGAGCAGGAGATGACTGGAAGTTTGGTACCAGCATCAACATTGGCCGTTCTGCCAATCAATTCAGCAACTTCTTTTTGCGTCTCATTTGTACCAATGGCATGACCACCAAAGAAGCTGTTGGTTATCGTCTCAATACCATTGGTGATGTTGGCAAGCAATATCTCAAATTCAGTGCCAATGATGCTTTTGCGCGGGGCATCAAGCCTCGTGTTGATGCTCTCAAAGATGCGCGAGCCAGCTTTGCTGAGTTGCAAGCTGTAGCAAATGCGTTTGGTTCACAAGAAGAGTCATCACGTGGTCTCAACTTGTTGGATGAATTTCCGCAATACACTGACACCATTGCTGATTATGCTCGCAAAGGCATCAATCTCAACAAAGGCTTCAATGCCAATCAGAAGAAACTGGTTGCTACCAACCACAATTTGTATGACATCTTCAATGTAGCAACTGCTGCTGCAACTCACAAACGCGATGTGCTGGGTGCAGGTGCTGCAACAAGGCTCAACAAAGTTGCATCTGATATGTTTGTCAAAGGTCCAAATCTCAACTTCAACATTGTAGACATCTACAAAAACTAAGTCAAAGCGGTTGTAGGATAACCACATTAAACACCTACATTTTAGTTGCTTTTGCACTAAAAGCAGTTAAGTTAATAACACAGAGCAGCAAGAAGCTCATTGATCTTTGAAAAATTCCGTGGTGGCAGAACAATGGACCGCCAGTCCATAATGCACTATGCAACGTCTGGAAAGACGCCAAGTAGGTTGAGTATGTTGTGCCGGATAAAGCTGAAATATCCAAGATTGGCCTAATCTTGGTGACGTAAGAAGACAACAAATCGTTTATATACTGATGGCTGTATTGTCTTAGAGGTAACCATTCCTTTGCATCATTAACAATGAGAGTAATTGACTCATTGGATGCTGGCTGAATAATCCGACGCAACTGTAGACTTGTGAGTATTCAGTAATCTCACCCACACTAATTTCGATATTGCGAGTCAGTCCTTGGTTCCATGAAGTGATTATCGACTTCGATAGAGGAGAAAACAGACCGCCCATTTCGGCCACCAATTCTGTATGCCGTTGTCGAATAGGCATTCTAGAAAATACAGAATACGTTTGTAGGAGTCGTTGAAACCTTCAGTCATTTTCTCTCACAAGAGATAGAAAGGAAACATACACACACATGAATAAAAACGCATATGAAATTCGCTTGGAAGTTCTTGGTATGGCTCATGGTACACTCATGAATCAGTATCACGAAAAGCTGGGTGCGCATCGCGATAATGCAGTTCGTAGCAACAAGCAGTTTGATGTTGAGCTCATTGATGAACTCAAACCAAAAATACAAGACATCATTGCTTATGCAGACGAATTGTACGCATTCGTAGAGAGCAAATAAAGTCAAAGTGGTTGCTGGATAACCACATTAAACACCAGCAATTTTCAAATGCTCCAGTAGCTTAATGGTTAAAGCAGCCTCCTTATAAGGGGTAAGTCGTAGATAACGCGCCGATGAGAGTTCAAATCTCTCCTGGAGTACCAAATGGCCAAGTAGCCCAACGGCAGAGGCAACGGTTTCAAAAACCGTGTGTTGTGGGTTCAAATCCCACCTTGGCCACCATTTGTGCATAAATAATGCACATGAACTTTAATACACTATGTGAAAGAGTCTTGATGCTTGAATCAGGATCAAGATGGGCCATTCTACCAAACCCACCTAACAATGCAATCATTGGTAAAAAAGCCGCCAAGGAATTAAAATCAAATCACACTCTTCGCGCTGCTTTTGTTAAAGCAATGAAAAATTGGGAACAAAAAAGACATGGTAGATCATGGGAAGTCATCAGAAGCAAATATGCATACCAAAATCTCAACATGGATCCATCTGCTAAAATTGTAGCTTTTGATGTTGGTGGTGAAAATCACAACAGAGCTCTAGGCTACATTGATGATAAAAATGATTATCATGTTTTGTTGGTTATGACTCATGAAGAATACAACAAAATTGTTTGAGTTGATAAATAGAGAATTGCATCTTTATTATATGGATGTATCTAAATCATAATATTCCAACAATTACATGTTTCATCCGTAATGAATACATGTATAATCATACAAAAGGATACAACGAGTTTACATTGTGTGATGTACATAGTGTTGCATCCATTGAAAAGCGAACACCATTGTTTGAAGCATTTTTAGAGAATGGTGTCAATTGGACTCGCAGACCCATCAGTGCTTTTTGTTGGAAAAAAGATGCGCCAGTTAGACCTTTGAATGAGCATATGTATTGGGATTGTTTTTCGCCTTACATAGATGTTCAGACTAGACACAGATTATCTGGACTGCGTGCACAATTGATAGCTCCCAAGGGTGATAAGCATGAGGGCATTTATATGTTTACCCTGGATTGGTCATGGGAAAACAAAGCAATTGCTGATTTAAATTTCTCAGAAACACCAGAACACAAATGTGCACATGTGTTTAAAATGGATGAAGGCAACTATTTTGCATATCCCAACAACAGAATCATTTGGTGCGATGATGCTTGGACCAAAGACCGAATTGAAAAAAATCCTGGATATTTGATTGACAGTACTATATATTCAGTAGAAAATAGTCGCAAGCTTGAAACATCAGATCACTACATTTATGAAACAAAATAATAAAGATAATGAATATGTGTAGCTATATCTATAAATATATACATGAAAACTTTTTATGTATACAAGCTTATATCTACAATTGATAATTCAATAATATATATCGGTAAAGGCAAGGGTGAGCGCATGTTTAAACATAAACAATTTGCACTCTGTAATAAACATGATAACAAAAAACTAGAACGAAAAATATTAAAGATTTTAAAAAATGGTGGTGATATTATTTGCGAAAAAATACACACAGACTTGACAGAGGTTATAGCTTTAGAAAAAGAAAAGCAAATAATATCTGAAATAGGTCTAGAAAATCTATGCAATATTTCACCAGGTGGAATAGGCGGCGATTGTTTGACCAATCACCCTAGATATAAAGAAATTTGTAAGCAGATGGGTGATAGTCGACGAGGTAAAAATAGATCTGAAAGTATTGTGAAAACAGTTATTGAAAGTCGACAGAAGTGGTTAAAATCTGAAGAATGTAAAGAGTGGAAGCAGCAGCGTTCTAAGGCTCAAAAAGATTTGGGTGAAGATAACCCTTTAGCTAAATACATAAAGAGTGAGACTGTAGAACAAAAGCAACAGAGAATGGCTAACGCTTTATCTGTTCCACGATGGAATAAAGGTCTTACAAAGGAAAATTCATCAATATTGAAAAATATTAGTGAATATAGAAAAGGCAAGATACCTGCTAATGCTGAAAAATGCAAAGTCATTAATATTTACACAGACGAAATAATTGTTTTTGATACTGTATCTGATTTCAAAAAATTCTTAAAAGAAACATATGGTACTCTTAACCACACAAAACTGCAAAAGCATTTAAATGGAGTTGAATCTCACTTCAAAGACTTTAAAGTAATAGATAGAAAAAAATATGACAAACTCACAGAGCGAACATAGCAACAGCGTTATTCTTTTAGGATTTTACGGATCTGATTTATCACATGCCCAATCTGCATGGACATCAACTATTAGAGATTTAAGTGAGGATAAGCTTAAAAGAGTACCTAGTCTTTTAAAGATGTTAGCAGATCAGGGGCACCATACACCTTTCGAAAAGTCAACGCTGCACTTTTTAGTAAATACAGATATTGCAAGCCATATTCATTTACTAAAAAGCCGCATTGGTGTTGCAATCAATGGTGAGAGCGCTCGGTATAAAGAACTAAAAGAAGATAAGTTTTATATTCCTGATGATTGGAAAGATATTAAAGTGGTAAATGGCGTTTATTCTGAGTGTTATGAAGATTTTACCTTTGCTGCTGAAGGTGAGGATTGGCAAAAAGTGATAGAAAGGTACACAAAATTAGGTAATGATCTTTACCACCAATGCCTCAAAGACCTTGAACCTGTTGTTGGTCGCAAACGTGCCAAAGAAAGTGCGCGTTTCTTCAAAACATACAACAGTCAAATTCAGGCTGATGTAATGTTCAATTGGCGTAGCTTTCATCACTTCCTAGAACTTCGCAACAAGCCAGATGCTCAGAAGGAAATTCGAGACATTGCTGCTACTATGCTTGACTTGGTGAAGAGCATTGAAGGCAATCCCTTTGAGCACACCATTGCAGCTTTTGGACATTAGTATTTTATCAAAAATATTATTTTTGTGTGCGGCTGCTTTTGGCTCTGAATAAATATCCGCATGGATGATAAAAATCTTTTGCGTGAATTTCTCAGCGGTGGCTGGATTGTGAGCCTCGTAGGCACACTTGGAATGACCGCCCGTATTCTCGCAAGTGGTAAAAAAATCAGCATCATAGAATTTTTTAGAAACATTGCAGCTGCATCCATTTGTTCAGGCATATCTTGGTTTGTATTAGAACAAGTAGAGATGGCCAGTTTGACCAAAGCAGTTGTGTATGGTGTAGTAGGTGTTGTGAGTCCTGAACTTTTGACAGGCATTGTCAAGATAGCCAAAGGATTTGCTAAAAATCCTCACAATTATATGCCTGGCAATGAAAAGGATCAAACCAAAAATGATTAATTTTGCTACATTCTTTGAAACATTTTACATGCAAGATTCAGAGTATGCGCGCAGAGGACGTGGACCACTGTACAATCAACCGCAATCCATTTCTACCAAACCAAAAATGCCACAAGGCAGTAGATTTCTTGGTAACAACGGTTATAATGCACCTATAGAAACATCTGTAGCATGGCCAACAAAGAAAAAGAAAAAAACACGTTCAAGCTTGCGTGCATCATCACAGGCAAAACGGTAGTAATTAACAAAGATTATTACGAAAAGAAAGTATCAGAAGCAGGAGATGAAGCTACTTTGCATGAGACATATACATGCAAACAAGCCAAAAGCCTACTCAAACGTGGATACAGCATCAATGAGATCAGAAAATTATTAAATGCGACTCACATTGAAACACTAGTTTCAGAATCCACCATCAGAAAAATTTTGAGCAACAACAAAGATAGTCCCATTGACTCACTAGAAAATGTAGGTGCATTTTCTGCAATTCAAACTGATGATGATGTAAAATCATACATAAATATGCTCAAACAGCATGAATAACAAACAATACACTGCAGCTATCACAGGTAGCAACAAATTCACTGTATACAATGCGCAAAGCATGGCCAGCATCACCACTATAACATGCAAAGGAGACATAGTAGGTTCTCCCAACATTTCGCAAGACATTGTAACAGTATCAATCAAGGATACGCAAGGGCGCATGCATATGTCAACATATCGCGTTCCGTCTGGTGCATTAATTTGCACAATTGCAGTAAACTAACTTGATTAATAAATTTTCCCCATTATATTTTAAACATGAGCGTAACCAAAGTCCAAAAAAGAAGCGGTAAAACAGAAGAATTTAGCGATAAGAAAGTCCTCAATTGCGCCAAGCGTGCATGCAAAGGATTGGATAATACAGATCCTAAACAAGTTGTATACAATGCAACACTCAAACTGTATGACGGCATCAAATCCAAAGAAATTGATGAAGCACTCATCAAGTCTGCACGAGCCCTCATTGAGCAAGAACCACAATACAACTATGTAGCTGCTAGACTTTTGTTGGGCAATGTATACAAAGAAGTGTTTGGAGAAGGTGTTGATAGTGATGCATTTGAATTGCAGTACCGCAAATCATTCATCACCAACTTGAAGAAACTGACCAAAGCAGGCATTGTCAACAAAGAACTGCTCAAATATGACTTGAAGGCATTGAGCAATGCATTGCAGCTGGACAATGACTACTTGTTCCCTTACAGAGGTTTGCAGACTGTCAATGACCGTTATTTTTACCGCATTGATGGTGCCATTGTTGAGTCACCTCAGTCTTGGCTCATGCGTGTGGCCATGGGACTTGCATTGGCTGAAAAGCCAGAAGATCGTACCAAGAGCTCCATTGAGTTTTACAAAGTTTTGAGCTCGTTCCGATACATGACCAGTACACCAACACTGTTCAATGCAGGTGGTGTTCGCAATCAGTTGAGCAGCTGCTTCTTGAATACATTTGAAGATTCATTGGAAGGCATTTTTGATGGCTTGCATCAAGAAGCACAAAAGAGCAAATTTGCAGGTGGACTGGGCATGGACTTTACTCCATTCCGAGCAGGCAATGCACTCATTGCTTCTACAGGAGGCAGAACTCAAGGATCTGTTTACATTTGGAAGATGTTCAATGACATGCTGGTGGCCATCAATCAGAGCGGCAAACGTCGTGGTGCAGGATGCGGCTACCTTGAAACATGGCATTATGATGTTGAAGACTTTTTGGAGCTCAAAAAGAATACAGGTGATGAACGTCGCCGCTGCCATGACTTGAATACAGCCAACTGGATTCCAGACCTGTTCATGAATCAAGTTCGCAATGATGCACCTTGGTATCTCATGAGCCCTGATGAAGCACCAGAGTTGCATGAATTGTTTGGTCAAGCATTTGAACAAAAGTATTGGGAGTATGTTGAAAAAGGCAAACGTGGAGAAATGCGTTTATTCAAAGAAGTATCTGCCAAAGAACTTTGGAAGAAGATGCTCAAGATGTTGTTTGAGACTGGCCATCCTTGGATGACATGGAAAGATGCATGCAACATTCGATACACCAATCAGCATGAAGGTGTTGTTCACAGCAGCAATCTTTGCACAGAAATTACCCTGCACAACAAACCTACACTGTTTGAAAACAACAATGACAGGCAAATCAAGACATATGGTGAAACTGCTGTATGCAACTTGGGTTCAGTCAATGTTGGCAGACACACAAAAATTGTTGATGACAAAGTTGAAATTGACTGGCCCTTGCTTGCAGATACCATTCGTGTTGCAACTCGCATGCTCGACAATGTCATCGACATCAATTTTTATCCGACACAAGAAGCTAAAAACTCCAATGTCAAGCATCGTCCTGTTGGACTGGGCAGCATGGGCTGGCATGACTTGTTTTATGCTCTTGACATCAACTATGACAGTGATGCAGCAGTGGATATGAGTGATAAACTGTATGAGTTCATGTCTATGCATGCCATTTGGTCCAGTTCCAAATTGGCTCAAGAGCGTGGTGCATACAGCACATATCAAGGTTCATTGTGGAGTCAAAACATCTTCCCTGTTGATTCTTACAACAATCTTGCAGAGACTCGTGGCAATGGTGATGCATCCATGCCACTGGGCAAAGAAACATTGCCACAGTGGGCTGAAGTACGTGAGCATGTTGCTAATCATGGCATGCGCAACAGCAATGTCATGGCCATTGCACCCACTGCTACCATCAGCAACATTGTAGGATGCAGCAGTTGTACAGAGCCTTATTTCAGCAACATCTATGTTGGTTCATCTTTGAGTGGTGACTTTACCATCATCAATGAAGCCTTTGTCAATGATCTCAAAAAGTTGGGCTTGTGGAACTATGAAATGCTCAATGAAGTCAAACGTGTCAATGGTGATGTCACTCAACTCAACAATATTCCATTTGCTGAAAAGCTGGTGTTGCAGGAAAAATACAAGACTGCATTCCAAGTAGATCAGTTCAAATTGCTGACTGCAGCTGCAATGCGTGGCAAATGGATTGACCAAGCAATGTCAGTCAATTTGTTCAATGACAAGACCAGTCTCAAACACTTGCATGATTTGTATATGCATGCTTGGGCTTTGGGAATGAAAACCACATACTACCTGAGAAACAAGGGAGCCAGTGATGTTGAGAAAGCTTCAGTATCCACCAAGGCTGCTGAAACAAACATCAGCTCCATAGAAGATATTGGGGAGACGCAAGGGCTCAAAGCTTGCTTAGTCAATGATCCAACATGTGAAAGTTGCCAATGAAAAACCCAGCCTGGAAAATGCCTCGCATGAGTAAACAATGGATGCAAGCTCACTTGACAACAGGTGAGCAGCACCAACTCATCACCATCATCAAAGGTATAAACAGTAACTTGGATTGTTTGGATGTAATTCAATGCATGGTGCCTGTATCACTATTAGCATTGTTGCAAATCAATGCTAATAAAGTTGATCAACAATGCAAAGAAGACTATGAAAACTTATGCAAAAAAATAAGTGGTTTCTGCAACAATAGCATTTAACATCTGGTTAAATACAATACAATATGAAAACAGGCGAAATCTTTGGTAAAAATTCAGAAGGTGTCAATCAAATTCTTCCTCACAAAAACTTGTGGGCATGGGAATTGTACCGCAAGGGCAAAAACAATCATTGGAATCCAGAAGACATTCCAATGACCAGAGACATCATGAACTGGAAATCCAATGTATTGTCTGAAGCTGAAAAGCAAGTCATCAAACGTTGTTTGGGGTTCTTTGCTGGTTCTGAATCACTGGTAGGCAACAACTTGGTTACCATGTTCAAGCATATTACAGATCCAGAGTGTCGTCAATACATGGCACGTCAAATTTGGGAAGAGTGTTTGCACAATGATACTGTAGTTTACATTTGTGACAGTCTCAAGTTGGATCTCAATGAAGTGTATGAGGCTCACAACAACATTCCCAGCATCAAAGCCAAAGATGACTTCTTGATGAGAGTAACAAAAACCATCAACAAAGATGTTGATGCATCAACAACACAAGGTCGCAAAGCCATTACCAAAGCTGCATTCTTGTATTGGGTTGTATGTGAAGGTACATTCTTCTTCAGCGGCTTTGCCATGATGTTGGCTCTCAAGCACAAAATTCCAGGCATTGGTGAACAAATTGAATACACTTTGCGTGATGAATCTTTGCACATTCAGTTTGGTACAGCACTCATCAACAAAGTCAGAGAGCAATATCCAGATGTATGGGATGATGAGTTTGAGCAAGAGTTGACTGCTTATCTCAAAGAAGCTGTAGAACTTGAAATTGCATATGCCAAAGATGTATTGTCTCAAGGTGTATTGGGTCTCAATGCTGATATGTTCATTGATTACATGCAATACATTGGCAACAGACGTCTGGAGAACGTTGGCATGAAGTTTAGATTTGCCAATGATAAAAATCCTTTTGACTTCTTGTCTGAAGTACAAGATCTCATCAAAGCCAAAAACTTTTTTGAGAGCAGAGTCATTGACTACCAGTCTGCAGGCGCACTGGAAGATGACTTCTGAGTTGATTTCAGCAACAATCTAAATAATATAATACATGCTTAAAAACAGTACACCGTTGGGCGCATCAGAAGATTCTGACAGCGAATTTCTAAGAGTGGTTGACAACAACGTTTGGTTTTACAGTGACATTGATTTTGAGCCATGCTTGGCCCTCAATGTTGAGCTGAGGAAGCTGGACAAGCAGTTGTTATCAGCACACTCTGGTGCTGGTACACCCACCATCAACTTGCGCATCAATTCCTTTGGTGGTTCAGTGCTTGCTGCATTTGCAGTCATTGATACCATCAGAGATCTCAAGTGCAATGTTCACTCCATTGTAGAAGGCAGTGCAGCCAGTGCAGCTACACTCATTTCTTGCATGTGCAAACAACGCAGCATGGGCAAATACTCATTCATGTTGATTCATCAATTGAGTGCAGAAGCTGGAGGCAAAATGGTGGAGATGGAAGATGACATCAAGAATGCTCGTCAGTTCATGGAAGTCATTCGCAATGTCTACAAAAAGTTCAGCAAAATCAACACCAAGAAAATTGATGAAATTCTCAAGAGTGATATTTGGTTGAGTGCTGATCAGTGCTTGGAGTATGGCTTAGTAGACGCCATCATTTAAGCTTTGCTACCATGTGTCGGTGCACTAGCAGATGCTGGTACATCACCTTTGTTCAACCCAGCTGCGGCACTTCTGACTGCGGCTGGGTTTCCTACCAATGTGAGAGGCACATTGACGAATACATGGCTGTGATCATACAACTGAACTGCATTGGGTGTAGCAAGTGCAACAACATTGCCTCCGTTAGAGTCTTTGCCAATGATGGTGCCTGCAACCAATTGACCAAAACATGATGTCAATTGTGTTTGTTGCATCTCAAGTGGTGCTGTAATGTGATTGACATACAACTCGCCTTCAATGTGTGCTCCGCCACCAACAATGAGATTGTTTTTAACACCCATGCTGCCACCAATGAATACTTGTTTGTTGTTGCTTTGTCTCAAAGTCAAAACACTTGCTGAAATTTCCAATGCTCCAGCTGCAGTGAGTTTCAAATCACCACCACTGCCAATGACTGTTTGATGAGCACCTGCAACTGTGACCATGGCACCACCAATGTTGCATTGTCCTGTAGTCTGCATGTTTACTCCCCCGCTCCCCACTGTTACGCTGAATTGATTACCAATGGTAAGATTGTAATTGCCACAAGGGAAAGCTGATTGTACGGGTTCTACATGTTTGTGTTGTTTGTATCCTTCAAATGGAGCACCACTGGAGATGAGCATTTCATTTTGACTGACACGACCTGCATCATCAATGCGAACACCTGGAAAGTTGTTGAATGATTGACCGATGACTTCTATTTTGTGTCTGGTAACTTCTACAATGTAGTCGCCACCCATGCCCAACTTTTTCTCTATTTTTGCCAAGTCAGTTGCAATGTTTTTTTCCATGTTGGCAGCATTGCTGTATGCATCATTTGGCTCCCAATCACCACCTTGTGATGATGGTGATGATTCGCCATTGCCACTGTAGTTGCCAGAACCATTGGCACCTGCAGCATTGACAATGGTCTCTGGAGTCAACTCCACAGGTTCTGGCTTGGCACTTGCAGCAGCTGCAGCTGCTCCAGCAGCATAAGAATTGTTGGTTACATTGTTGGTGCTGTTGTTGACTACAAGAGGTCCAGGAGGTGTTGCAGCACCATAGTTGAGTGCAGTGGGGTTAGAGCCTAGAGCAGGATATGCTGCAGCTGTTCCTTTGGCTTTTTTGTTGGAAGTACCTGGTGCTAATGAATCAGACTGTTCTGGAGGTGTAACACGTTGTGTACTAAAACCAGCACGTGCATATGCTGTTGGTGCATATTTGTCTTTCCATTCTTTGAGTGCATCAGCAACACCACTGCCTAGTCCAACACGCAAGTAATGTGTTTCATCCACATACAAGTTGTAGTCTTTTTTAATGCCTGTATTTTTTGCAAAGTTTACAGATTCATATTGATCACCATTGACAAGAATTTGTTGATGAGTGTTGCTGAACAGAGATGTTACATCATTGTTGAATTCCAAAAATGAGCCACCGTGATGAGTGATATTGACTTTGCGAAAATGATCTGTATCGCTGATGCTGATGCTGCCTCCAGGGCTAGCAACAGTGTATCCACCACGTTTGATTTTGTCTACATCTTCTGCTTCATTGTTTTCATATGCACCAGGATAATCCACACCAGGTGTCAAACCATAGTCTGTAGACACAGAAGACCAATCTGCTGCACCAAAACTGAATGCAAAGTAAACAGGTCTCTGCATGTCACCACCTTCAAAACTGCACCACACATGTGCACCAACATTGGGAACGCTCATAGTGCCACCAGCAGAGTTGCCATGTGGGTTGGGATAATACATGCGACCAAATGCATTGACTTTGCGAATGGGTTGCCCACGTGCACCTTGTGCTGCTTCAAAATAGTCAACCACTTGATATTCACTGTCAGGATTTTGCTTGGCCAAAATGCTGCTGGTTTTTTGACCTACATCATCCGCATTGGTTTTGACATCAGATGTACTGCCAGCACCACCATATTTGGCATCATTGAACTGACCACTGGAAGTAGAAGCATCATTGCCGTGTTGCAATGAACCTGCTGAACCAGGACCAATCAAAGGAGATGCTTGTTCGCCCCATGGCAGTTTCTTTTTGATTTCTTCAAATTGTTCTCTGGTGATGTTGCTACCACCAGCTGTTGCAGGAAAGTTTACAATGATGGATTCATTCTGTGGCGCTGATTTGTCTGCAAACAAGCTGTACATATTTGGGTATGAAGCTTGTGTTAAAATTTTAACACATCCACGACGTTGTGGATCATTGTTTTGAACAACAACACCACGTGTCAGTCCAAAGTATTTTTCTGCATGAGGGTTTTGAAGTGCTTCCATATTACATGTTTTGAATTGCAATTGACTTTCTGGCTTTATCCAATGCATTGAGATTGCTGTCAATGAAATTGGTTACAACATTGGCTTTGCTACCAACTTGTGTTATTTTGCTAGTTATGTCATCTGCAATGCTATTTATTTTGCCAGTCACATTGTTCAACGATGATAACTGACTGCCAAGATTTTTGGGACTCAGATTTGCTACGCTGTTGATGACGCATGACAAAAGATTACCTGCTGCAAATTTACAGTTTTCTTGATTCTTGATGTAGTCCAATGCTTCTGCGGCTTTGTCATCAATGCTGGTTAAGAACTGTTTGATATCATTTAGAGTTGCAAACAATTCTTGAATCAACTTGAGTTGTTGATTGATGAGTGCAGCTGCTGCACCCAACACTTGATTGACTGCATCTTGAACAGCAGAAATAACCATGCCTGCTACTGCACTGGCCAACTGAGCTGCAGCTTGTGCTGCCACACCCAACAAATTGGTAGTTGCAACTGTGGATGCAAAACTACTAAACAATGAAGGAATACACATGATGCCTTTGGCAACACTAGTGATGCGATCAAATGTGTCACTTGCTGCAGCCAGCAATCCTCCGACTTTGGTTCTGAATGGTAACATATTTTTATTTATGTTGTTGAAACAATACAGAGTAGTATTATATTAGAGTATGATAATCAGAAGAGCTCATGAAGCACCTATAAGTCAACTCAATACATTGTACAAATACAATGATTATGAATATTGTTTAGTTCATTTACTGGACAAATATCCAGAATATCTAGACTTTTATAAAATGGCACTGTTGCGTGGCAAAGATGTGTTGTTGGATAACAGCATCTTTGAACTAGGAACTGCATACAATGCTGAGTCATTTATCCAATGGATTGAGAAACTGCAACCAACATATTATGTTGTACCAGACAAGCTTGAAGATGGTTATGCCACATGCTCGATGTTTGATGACTTTTTGCAGATGATTGTACCGCCTGGTGTACGCATTGGCGTTGTTCAAGGCAAGACATACAATGAATTGTCTGAGTGTTACAAATATATGAGCAGCAAAGCTGATTATTTAGCATTGAGTTTTGACTTGTCATACTATGAATACACTGGCACAGGTGCTACAAAACTTGAGAGACAGTGCACTGGACGTCAGCGTCTGGTGAAACAGCTCATTGTTGATGGCTTTTGGAATCATAGTAAACCTCATCATTTGTTGGGTTGTTCTCTAGCTAGGGAGTTTAAATTCTACACACAAAACAACATCAAGAGCATTTACTCTTGTGATACCAGCAATCCTGTTGTTGCTGCCATCAAAGGCTACAGATACAGTGGTGAGTTTGGACTCAACTTCAAGCCGCAACAAAAGTTGCATGAACTCATTGAATACAACTTGCACGTTGATCAGTATGATGATATGATTTATAATGTTGAACAGTTTGGTAAAATTGTCTCTAACGCATGAAATGGGTAGCATTATTTTCACAATCAGGAAGTGAGTTGCGGGCCATTTGTCAGCAACTCAAAAGATCTCCTGACTTAATCATTACCAACAGCAGTCAAGACATTGATTTCAATCAATTTGATTGCAAAAATTATGTCAAAGCCAGGGGATTCAAAAACAATGACAAGTTCTACAGTGACATTCTGGATGCATACAACATTGCATCACAAGATTGCATTGTGACTTGTCACGGTTGGCTCAAAATTATTCCTGCTGCTACATGTCTCAAATATCAGATTTACAATGGACATCCTGGTGACATTGTCAAGTATCCAGAACTCAAAGGCAAAGATCCACAACAAAAAGCATTTGACATGAAATTGACTCATTCAGGCACTGTCATTCATCGCGTCACTGCACAAGTGGATGCAGGTCCCATTGTGATGCATGATGCAGTCAAGATAGTTGAGTGCAAGACAGTGGATCAAGTCATTGACAAACTCAAAAAGCAATCAATAAAGCAGTGGATTAAACTGCTAAATACATTACTATAATTCATGATCATTAGTTTCACAGGTGCACAGTCCACTGGCAAGAGCACTTTGCTTGCACAGTGTCAACAACATTATGGCAACAGATTCAAATATGTTGAAGAAGTTACCAGACTAGTCAAACGCAAATACAAAGTTCCCATCAATGAATATGGCAATGATACAACGCAGTGCTTGATTGTCAATCAACACATCATCAATGCAACTAAATACAAGAAGAACGTAATCATGGATAGGTGCATCGTTGATGGCATTGTTTATACCAATTGGTTGGCCAGCAAAGGTCAAGTTAGTTCATGGGTATGTGATTATTCTTTCAATGTAGGCAAAATGTTGGTACCTAAAATTGATTTGATATTTCAATGCGTTCCTGACTTTGAATTGGTGAGTGATGGTGAGAGATCAGATGACAATGATTTCAGAAATGAAATTAACAACATGATGAATGCAATCTTATCAACAGATACATTCAAAAATAAAGTTATAAAATTGCATGGCAATATTGAACAACGCATGCAGATTATCAAAGATACAATCAAATAAATTATGGCACAAAAACTAGACAACAGCAACATCACAGTTCATCTGGGCAAGACCTCAGAATATAAATCCCAATATGATGCATCATTATTGGTGAGAGAACCACGCAGCAACAACCGCAAACATCTCAACATTCAAGATGATGCATTGCCTTTTTATGGCAATGATACTTGGAATGCATATGAGGTGTCTGCTCTAACTGACAACGGCATTCCTGTTGTTGGCATTGGTAAGATTGTATACTCTTGCTTCAGCAAATACATTGTTGAATCCAAGTCATTGAAGCTGTACTTCAACTCTTTCAATATGACCAAGCTGGGTGCAACTCAAGATGAAGTTCGTCAGAAGATTGCAGATCTTGCAGAAAAAGATCTGAGTGAACTTTTGGAGACACAAGTAGAAGTTGCAATTCATGCCAATGCAAGTGTTGTTGCAGAGCAGAGTAATATTCATGATGAATATTTTGGCAAAGATGTTATGACTCTTGAAGATGAATGCAATCCAGGTGAAGTAACAGTTTATCAAGAGACTCCAGAGCTTCTTACAGTTGCAAACATTGATGCATCAACAGCATTCAAATATCATAGTGCATTGCTCAAAAGCAATTGTCGTGTTACCTCTCAACCTGACTGGGGCGATGTATTCATCTACTACAAAGGCAAGAAGACAGTTACTCCTGAATCTCTATTGAGGTACATCATCTCATTCCGCGATGAATGTCACTTTCATGAAGAAATTTGCGAAACTCTTTACAAGAGACTCCATGATGCTCTTGCACCAGAAGAATTGAGTGTGTTTTGCTTGTATGCTCGTCGTGGTGGCATTGATATCAATCCTGAACGTGTTTCATGTGAGACATTGCTGCATGGTTCATTGAGCAACATTGAATATTGTCACATCAAGATGCCCAAGCAATAATTTGTTGCGCCGCTTAGCAACACGAAACCAGGTTGGAGCCAGTAGAAATACTGGCTCCTTTTTTGTTGATTGTTGGTAGGAAACAATGTATTATATTGTATGATGAATTACGATTTAGGTTTGTGCTGCATTTCACTGATGCTCAAAGAGCGAGGCATTCAGTTTCAAACTATGACATATACACAGTTTGCTAAACTGCCGCGTCAACAAGCCATGCAAACTTTGAGCAAACGCATTCAAAACAACTTCAATGTTGTTGCAGCTACTGTGCATCATTGCGCTGCATTGGGCATCAAAAGATACAGACTATCTTCTGATTTAATACCCGTCATCAATCATCCTGATGTTAAACTCAACATCAATGATTTTGTAGATGCAGCTGACATATACAGTAGCATCAATGCTGCCAAGCAAGCTATTAAAACCACCAACATGCGAACTGGTTCACATCCTCCAGAGTTTATCTCTTTGACCAGTGACAATGAGCAAATCATTGCTAACAGCATTCGTGATTTGGAAATGCACGCCATGGTGTTTGATTTGCTTGAACTGCCTCAAACTTATGAATCTCAGCTCAACATTCATGTTCGCAAGCAAGGTGATGCACAACAACTTGCAGATGTATTTCTTGCTAACCTTGACAAGTGCTCTGACTCTGTCAAAAAGCGACTGGTATTAGAAGTCAATGACAATAAAAATGGATTGTGGACCATCAGCAATCTTTACAAATACTTCTACAAAGCAGCTAAAATTCCAGTGACATATGACAATTTGCATCATACTATGATAAGAGATGCAATGACACATGCAGAAGCATTTGAAATGGCTTATTCAACATGGCCTACTCGTCCTGTATTTCATTACAGTGAAGGCATCAATGGTACCAGGTCACATGCTGATTATGCAACAGGCTTGCCAGTTGATTATGGCAAGCCTGTAGATTATGAAGTAGAATTAAAAGCCAAAGACTTGGCCATTGTACCAATGCTTAAACGTATCCAAGCAATAGCAAACGACGAGTGCGTGGGCTAACTTCTGCATTTACGAATGTTGCAGCAGTTACATTTTGAACTGTTGTAGTACCAAATGCAGTTGTCAGTGTTACCAGTGATGTTGAACGGTCAGCATATTCCAATGCAATTTGACGAGCATTGTAGCTGGTGCTGGTGCGGATGCTGAATCCATTGCCTGCTGACAGAACAGCTTTGCTAGCAGCAGGGCTTGTAATGGTATTATATAAAACTGCAACAACTTGTTTACCACCTACTGTACCAAATGAACGGACATCAATGGAATTGTCTGTTGCAGAGAGAGATGTGCCTAGCAAACGTGGATTGTATGCTGTTGAGTCACGAAGTTCGAATGTAAAATTGTTTGCCATGTTATTATTTATTCAATGCATGTTGCATAATTACAATAGTCACCAATTCTTGCAGGAAAAATATCTGCTAGTACCAGGCTTGGCACTGGAGCATTTGTGACGTGCTCTGAATGATTTGCGCTTTTTGGCATTGGATTTTTTGATCCTTAAATTTGGATCACCATAGTGTACACGCTTCAACTTGCCATCCACACGTGCACAACGCATGTATTTTTTGTCACTGCGAGTAGAAGACTGCTGGCCAGTTACTTTGGTACACCTTGCACCTTTGCCTTCTTCCAAGAGGTCATCAGCATTGTTCATCAGCTGCTCAAAAAGTGCATCGAATTGTGTTGTCATATGCGTATTTAAGCGTCTGCAACATAAATATAAACATTATGCCCGCAGAATCTAAAAATCAAGCAACAGCAGCACGCATTGCCAAAGCAGCCAAACAAGGTAAACTTCCTATGAATAAACTCAAAGGAGCATCCAAAGAAATGGCCAAGGGTATGTCAACATCTGAGCTCAAGAAAATGGGCAAAGCCAAGCCAGGTGCACCCAAGAAGGTTGCTAAAGAGTCTACATTCCATGATATCTACATGGCATTGCTTGCAGAGAATGCGGAGCCCATTGTTGAAACAACAATCAATGACATTGCTGATAAAATGTCATATGTATGTGAGCATCTAAAGGATCCCTACACTCGCGACAAAGCTATGACCATTTTACGTCATTTGGGTCGTAAAGTTGTTGAACTCACTGAATCCAAAAAGAAAAAGGTTGTTGTCAAAAAAACAGAAGATGAAGAATTCAATGCCAAAAAAGCTGATCGCAACAAAGATGGCAAGGTTTCTGGCTGGGAAAGAAAAGTAGGTGAAAAGGTAGCTGCAGCTAAAAAATGAAAACTTTTGAACAATTGTATCAAGAAATCATCTTAGAAAAGAAAGATGCTTGCTACAAGAAAGCAAAAGCCAAATACAGTGTATTTCCTAGTGCATATGCCAGTGGGTACATTGCACGATGCCGCAAACGCAAAGGCAAAATCAAATGAAAACCTTTGAAGAATTCTTCACTGAAAATCTACGCGATTGGTTCAAAGGTCATCGCGATGCCAAGACTGGCAAAAAATTCAAAGGCTGGATCAACTGCAAGACTGGTGGACCATGTGGCAGAGACAATACTTCCAAAGGATCATACCCTGCATGCAGACCCACACACCAGCAGTGCAAAAAAATTAAATCCAAAATGTATAAAAAGAAAGGGTCTGCCAGAGTGCAGTGGAAAAAATGAGCAAATACGCAAGAAAAAAACCAGATGATGATGCATTGTATTACTTGCCTGAATTTGAAGTGTTGTATACAAGTGGCAGTCCAACACTAGTATATAAGCCTCTACAACTGAAACTTACATCTGTTTCACCTGACGAAATTGAGGAAGTATTATATCACTACAATGATGTAGACAATTGGATACCAGTTGATAAAATTCACTTGAAACAAATCAAGTCAGAGTATGACAAAGAAATCCCTGGTGATAATGCTGCATTCTTTGCAAAATTAAGACAAGAAAATGGCATGCCGCCATATGATGACAAGCATGCCAGAAAAGCTTTTACTAGCTTTGAATCTTTTTATCAACTAGCTGCCATGCCCAGCAAGAAAATCATTTGACCTAAATTAACACTGTCTGATACAACAGTAGATAAATGTGCCTTGGCAATTGGTGAAAGCTTCTTTGGACCTGCTCGTGTAATGATGCTGAGTAATCTTTGTTTGATAGTGCTTGTGTCTGTAACAGCTTTCTTGTTTTTGCTGGCATCCAAGTTAAAGTAAGCAATGGTACCACGGTATAGTTTACCAATGAATTGCTTGTCTTTGGTAGAAAAAGGCGAACTGATTCCGAGATAGTTGGATTCTGTTGATTGTTTCTTTTTCTTGTTAGAGCCTTGTTTGCTATATGCTTCTTTGAGTAGCTTATCAAAAACAAAAGTCTTGATTTCACGCTCTTCATACAGTGCATTAAAAGCATTAGAGAAAGGAGAATTGCGCAGTGCAATCTTTTGATCAGTTGATGGTAGAGTATTATTGTATTTGTACTCTTCAAAAATGCGACGTAGGGATATCATATGTTTATTTATAGTTTTTATCAGCCAAATGTACTAAATTTTGTTGCTGCGCGGCGTGCTTTATCCTTGCTTGCTGCTCCACTGAGGCTTTTAATAATGGTACTCTTGATATTTGTACAAGCATCTGCAGGCAATACACCAGGTATAACTACATTAAGATCTTCAAATGACTTGGCACCATCTCCTTTATTGCGACTCAAAAGATTTTTAAATGTATCAAGAGCTTTGTCCAACTCCCGCGCGTCCAATTTAGCATTGGCATACATGCCTTTGATGAATGCATCAATTTGTACTTCATCATTCATTTTGAGCTGTGAAGCAGCAGACACAAGTCCTTTGTATCTCTTCTCTTCATCTACCAAGAACTTGCTCATGAAATCACCACCTTCAGCAATGATCTTACCTTGAAGCATACCACCTGGATGAGCCATCTTGAGAGTGCTACGAATCTGTCCAATGCCCTCTTGTCTGAATTTAGGCAAAATTCTGCTGAGATTCATTAAATTTTTGATACCTTCAGGTGTATATCTTACATCTGGTCTTAGATTGTATAACAATGCACGTCCTACAAAGCTGATGTAACTGTTGGTTGTAGAGATGCTGATGGTACCTGTTTTTGGATCTTTGGATAAATCTTCAATGGATTGCGTCTCGGTTTTGTATGCAAGATCATCCAAATCAAACAATGCCATGTTACGTACAAATGTTGCAAATGCTACACCCCAAGGTCTGCCACAGTATTGTGCAGCGTTAGTTTCTGTCATTGCTAAATAATGATTTGCATCAGGCTCTTCACCACTTTCTACAGCTTTGTCATACAGCTCATGGATCTTTTTATAGGTATTGGAAAACAATACAAGTGCACGAGGAGATACAAACGCTTGATCTTCTGGACCACTTGGTACTTGATAAAATGCATTGAATTCACCATTTTTTTGTTCACCAGTTGCATTAACTTTAACAAAGTCAATGACATCTTGATGAACGCCATTTTTTTGTGCATATTCAATCCAAGATTCAGGATCAGCAACAAATGCACCTTGCGCAAATCTGTTGCGGAGAGCTGGATCAAGTTCAGATGTACCATTGAATTCAGAACCCAAGTTAGCAGCTGCAATCATTGCAACGCCTGCAGCAACAGGTTTTTCAACAATGACGCGGTCCAATGTAATCTGAAGCAATGAGTTGAGAGTTGGTGTAATACCACGATTCAATTCATCAAAGAAAAGAATACCTGCAGCATCTGGATGTGTACACCACATAACCCATGCTGGCGCTTTATATCTCAAAAAATCGACAGTAGCGTTGATGTCAGGAATACCTCGAATATCTTCTGGAAGATACTCAGAAGCACGCATATCAAATAACACATAAGAATTTTTAACATCTGGACCAGATAAAAATGCTTCCATGTTACCAACAATATCCTTCCACATAACAAACTTGCGATTTGAAGGTGTTGAAGCTTTGGCAGTTTGTCTGATGATATCAGATTTACCAATACCAGCATCACCATATACCAACATTGGCTGTTTGGTGAGAATGCTAACATTGAGTAATGTTACTAGCATCTTTGAATTAGAAGCAGGTAGATTGTAATCTTTGAATCCTACTGTTGCAGGCAATTCTGATGCTGTATTAACAAATGTTGACTTGCCGCCAGCGCGTCTCTGTGATGGATTTACAAAAGAGCCAGGCGCTGAAATTTGGTATGGATCTATGTCTGTTAAAGAAACACCAGGCTGTTCAGCTTCTTCTTGAGAATATTTTTCCGCTTTTCTAAAATTAGAGTAATGCTTATTAAAGGACATATTGTTATTTATTTATTTAGAGACATCATTTTAGATACGGCTAATCTTAGCGGCAACAACATTATAACCAAGTCTTTTGACTGATTTGATAAAAGTTTTGTTTTGATTTTCCATTTCATCTTTTGTTTTAGTAATGATAACAGATTTCTTTCCTCCTGTAATCATTTGCGGATCATTAGGATCTGCTACATCAGCATCTGTAATGTAAATGACTGTATCACTTGACTTGATTTTGATGTGCTTGCCATCAATATAGCCACGTACACAAGATATGACTGTTCCGCCTGTGCCAGCATTTTTGAATGAGTCAAATACTTTATTGATGGCTGTTGCAGAACTGGATGAATATTTGATGTTGCCAGAATCAAAAGATACTTCACCATCCCAAAATATAATTCTGATGCTTGCATTAGGAATTTTTCTGATGAAATCAGTGATTGCACTCACTAAGCTTGGAATTTCACTGTACATTGAGCCAGAACTATCAATCAAGAAATATACTGTAGGCATATCTTGCACGTTAACGATTCTGCCTACCCATGCTCCTGTACCATAAGTAGAACGTGCTGGTCTAGCTTGAGTTGTTGTATATTCAGGAGACGCTGCAACTGCGTTGATGAGTCTCTTCCAATCAATGGGAGGTGGTGGATACTTGTTAAGAATTTCATCAAGCAATGGATCTTTGACATTAGAAATTTGAGCAGCTTCTTTTCTAGCCTCATCTACCATACGACGAATACGCTCAGCATGTTCCTGCGCTTCTTGCTGAGTCATTGTTCCTTCATCTTGAATATGTTGATCAATGGGCTGTGCTCCAGGCTGCAACGCTTTACCTGGTCCATGCTCTTGTCCAGGACTGCCACCACCTGGTTCT
>Ga0214921_10002783_pt1 | contig 27815 bp, 27 predicted proteins | sample LL1505_MetaG_FD_177992 | JGI IMG/M metagenome (GOLD analysis project Ga0214921, IMG submission 177992) | Freshwater microbial communities from Lake Lanier, Atlanta, Georgia, United States - LL-1505 | ecosystem: Environmental > Aquatic > Freshwater > Lake | place: USA: Georgia | collected... | reverse complement strand
TGGCGATGTTAGAAACTGAAGCCGTGCAGTTGAATGCCGAGTTCATGGGTGCCATGGCATGGTCTGTACTGGGATTGACCTTGGGCGGTAGTTCACTGTTGTACATGCTGATTGAAAAGGGTGCAGCTGCCAGTGTGACCAGCCTGATGTACCTTGTACCGCCCTCTACGGCCTTGCTGGCTTGGTTCTTATTTGATGAGCCGATGACTGCTTTTACGCTTGTGGGTATGGCGCTCACTGCTTGGGGTGTGAGTTGGGTGGTTCGGCCCGTACAAAAAACTGAGCAAAAACTGAGCAAAAACTGAGCAATATATTGAAGGAGAGAAACATGACGAAAAAACGCATTGCAGTCATTGCTGGTGACGGTATTGGAAAAGAAGTGATGCCAGAGGGTCTCAGGGTCATGGAGGCTGCGGCTTCCAAATTCAATCTCGATTTGCAATTTGATCATTTCGACTTTTCAAGCTGGGACTATTTTGAAAAGCACGGAAAAATGTTGCCCGATAACTGGAAAGACCAAATTGGTGGCCATGATGCCATTTACTTTGGCGCAGTAGGTTGGCCAGAGAAAATTGCAGACCACGTGTCTTTGTGGGGGTCCTTGCTTTTGTTCCGTCGTGAGTTTGATCAGTACATCAACTTGCGTCCAGCCAGACTGATGCCAGGCATCATTGCACCGGTGGTCAGAAAAGATGGCTCGCCTAGGCAGCCAGGCGAAATTGACATGTACATCGTGCGCGAAAATACCGAAGGCGAGTACTCCAGCATTGGGGGGCGCATGTACCCGGGCACTGAGCGCGAAATTGTCATGCAAGAAACCGTGATGTCACGCATTGGTGTCGATCGCGTTTTGAAATTTGCGTTTGAGTTGGCACAGTCTCGGCCCCAAAAGCATCTCACCAGCGCCACCAAGTCCAACGGCATTGCCATCACCATGCCTTATTGGGATGAGCGTGTTGTCGAAATGGCGAAGAACTTTCCCGGTATCAATGTCGACAAATTTCACATCGATATTTTGACAGCCCATTTCGTTCAGCGCCCTGACTTTTTTGATGTGGTCGTGGCCAGTAATTTGTTTGGCGACATCCTCAGCGATTTAGGTCCAGCCTGCACAGGCACCATTGGCATTGCACCCAGCGCCAACCTCAATCCCGATCGCAAATACCCATCCTTGTTTGAACCTGTTCACGGCTCTGCGCCAGACATTGCAGGCAAGAACATTGCAAACCCTATTGGGCAAATTTGGTGCGGTGCAATGATGTTGGAATTTCTAGGTTGCAAGCCCGCGCACGATGCTGTGTTGGCTGCCATTGAGAAAGTACTAGCACCAAATAGTGGTGCGCCACGCACCGGTGATATTGGGGGTTCTGCTAATACGCAAGACCTTGGAAAAGCCATTGCGCAAGCTTTATGAGAACTTTTGAGAACTTGTTGTTGCATCTGTCCAAAAAATTTTAGAGATGCGCCCCCGCAGACATTCAGTTTGCGTCTAGAATTCGAATCGCATTGCGGTTTGTAGACCTAAAATCATTTGTCAGGCGCGTTTTGTCTGTCTAACTGGAGTCGACAAATTCATTGCGGTGACATTGTTGTGTCCCAGAAGTTTTCAAAACTTCAATCAAAAATTTTTAACAATCACGAGTGACTCAAATTTTAAGTCCTCTTATTTTTTCTAAGGTTCTCAGTATGAACAAGACAGAATTGATCGAGCACATTGCCAAACAAGCCGACATCTCTAAGGCTGCTGCTGGCCGCGCATTAGAAGCCACCATTGGCGCTGTTCGCACCACATTGAAAAAGGGCGGCACTGTCGCTTTGGTTGGTTTCGGTACCTTCGCCGTCACCAAGCGTGCTGCTCGTGCGGGTCGCAACCCCCGTACTGGCGCTGCCATCAAGATCAAGTCTGCTAAGGTGCCTAAGTTCCGTCCAGGCAAGGCCCTTAAAGACGCCCTCAACTAATCTTTGATCAAGGGGGTGATTAGCTCAGTTGGTAGAGCGGCGCCCTTACAAGGCGTAGGTCGGCGGTTCGAGCCCGTCATCACCCACCACCCCTCAAGCAAAGGCGAACAAATTGTTCGCCTTTTGTCTTTTTCAAGACTTTGACTGCGCAACTTTACTGAGAGTTCTCACATGTTTGATTTTGTCCGCAACAACACCAAGATCATGATGGGCTTATTGTTCCTGCTCATCATTCCCTCCTTCGTCTTGTTTGGTCTCGAAGGCTATAGTCGTTTCAACGACAAGGGCACTGTCGTTGCCAAAGTCAACGGCAACAAAATCAGTCAATCTGAATGGGATGCTGCGCACAAACGAGAAGTCGATCGCATTCGTGCCTCTATGCCCAACATTGATGCCAAATTGTTCGATACGCCTGAAGCCAAATACGCCACGCTTGAGCGATTGGTTCGTGACCAAGTTATTTCTGCAGCCGCACAAAAACTGCAATTGATTGCCAGCGACACACGTTTGGCCCGTGAGTTGCAGCAAAGCCCAACCATTGCAGCGCTGCGCACCGCCGACGGCAAGCTTGACATGGAACGTTACAAACAACTGGCTGCCTCGCAAGGCATGACGCCTGAAATGTTTGAAATGCAAGTTCGTTCAGATTTGTCCAATCGCCAAGTGATACAAGGTGTTCAGGCTTCTGCCTATGCCACTGCTGCGCAAACCCAAACGGCTATGAATGCCTTTATGCAGCGACGCGAAGTTCAAATTTTAAATTTTCCGGCTTCCGATTACCTTGACAAAATCACTGTGTCTGAAGCAGACATGCAGGCTTTTTACGAAAAAAACAGAGCCAAATACCAATCCTTAGAAACAGCAGACATTGAGTACGTGGTTCTCGACATTGAAAGCCTACGCTCATCCATTACTTTGAATGAGCAAGACTTGAAGTCTTACTATGAGCAAAACTTGCAGCGCTTGTCTAGCAAAGAAGAGCGTCGAGCCAGCCATATTTTGATCACGGCAGCAAAGGATGCACCTGAAGCAGAGAAAAAAGTGGCACGCACCAAAGCCGAAGAGCTGCTTAAACTGGTCAAAGCCAAGCCCGCAAGTTTTGCCGATGTGGCTCGCAAAAACTCGCAAGACCCGGGCTCTGCAGTCAAAGGTGGCGATTTGGACTTCTTTGGCCGCGGTGCCATGGTGAAGGTTTTTGAAGATGCTGCATTTAGCATGAAAAAGTCTGACATTAGCGACTTGGTTGAGTCTGAGTTTGGCTTCCACATCATTCAACTCACCGACATCAAGGCCGCAAAAGCGCAAAGTTTTGAATCACTGCGACCTTCCTTGGAAGCCGACTTGAAGAAGCAACAAGCCCAGCGCAAATATGCCGAGTTGGCCGAAACATTTTCCAACACGGTCTACGAGCAGTCTGACAGCTTGAAGCCAGTGGCTGACAAAATCAAACTCAGCATTCAAAAAGCCAATCAAGTGGCGCGCCAACCCGCGCAGGCAGGGCAAACCAAAGGTGTTTTGAACCACCCAGCTCTATTGCAAGCATTGTTTGGTGAAACGTCTTTGCAAAAACAGCGCAACACCGAGGCCATTGAAGTGGCGCCTAGCACGCTGGTTTCTGCCCGTGTTGTCAAACATCATCCTGCAGCGACATTGCCTTTGGCCGATGTCAAAGAGCTCGCCAAGCGTGCTTTAGCTCAGGAAAAAGCCGCTGAAATGGCCAAGACTCAAGGTCAGCAACGGTTGTCTTCAATCAATGGCAGTGCAGGTGCCGATAAGTTGCCCAGTGCCATTGTGATTTCTCGCGAAAAAACACAAAAACAATTGCCCCAAGTGGTTGATGCCGTTCTCCGCGCAGATCCCAACAAACTGCCCGCAGTCAATGGGATCGATCTGGGAGACCAAGGATTTGCAGTCGTTCGCGTGATTCAAGTTTTACCGCCAGAAGCAGAAAACAAAGAACTCATGATGCAAGCCCAACAGCAATTTACCCAACTTTGGGGAACCGCTGAAACGCAGGCCTACATTGCTCAGCTCAAGGCCATCATGAAGGCTGAAATATTGGTGTCCAAGCCTGGCGCTGCCAAGGCTAAATCGGAGGGTCAGGGCGCCTAAGAGAAATTAGTTTCGGCTATAATCCCGCTTCTACGGTGGCTGTAGCTCAGTTGGTAGAGTCCAGGATTGTGATTCCTGTTGTCGTGGGTTCGAGCCCCATCAGCCACCCCATATAAAACAACAACTTAGCCTCACTTTGAACAAGTGGGGCTTTTTTGTTTCTGAAATGCTGGCCATTACAGTGCAGAATTTTTATGCCATTGTTTAAGTTAGAAGGGTTTTAAATTTCATGGCAAACGAACGACTCAATCAAGCACAAATTGAAGAGGGCATGAAAGTCCTTCATCAATGGCGTTGCAATTTATCGGATGCCAGCATCTCCAAGGAGTGGCGATTTGAAGGCTACAAAACAGCCATTGCGATGTTGGTTAAAGTGAGTGAGCTGGCCGAAAACCAAAATCACCATCCTGAAATGACCTCTGTCTTCACAACGGTTCGCATCAAATTGTGGACGCACGATGCCAATGGTCTGACCCGCAAAGACTTTGAACTTGCGGAGGCCATTGACAAAATGGTAGAACAAGAATTCTGATCAATGAAATGAAGGACAAGTTAGAAATGGTCGCTCTAAGATCTCCATCTCAATCAAAAATTTCTTCCAAACAACTCACCGTTGAGTTGATGTGGCAACTTCAACGTTTGGGTGCGCCCAGCATCAGCCCAGATGGTGCGCAGGTTGTCTGTGCAGTTGCACAACCATCTGTCAAGGAAAACACCATTCAAAGTGCCATCTGGCTTCTCTCCACCTTGGGTGGCGAACCCAGACAACTGACGCAATGCGGTGACAAAGATGGCCGCCCGCAGTTTTCACCCCAAGGCGATTGGGTGGCTTTTGTAGCCAAGCGAGAACAAAATGGCAAGAAGGACGACGAGCCACAGCTCTACCTGATCCCGCCCGATGGCGGTGAAGCCAAACGTGCAGGGGACGTGCCAACCGGTGTGGTCGATTTCAAATGGTTTCCAGACGGCCAACGCATTGCCTTCATCACTTGGGCTTGGCCTAAGTCAATAGGCTTGCAGTCACAAGCCGACAAACTCAAGGAAACGAAAGCGCGCAAAGACAGTGCCTTTGCCACAGAAGATGCTGTTTACAGACACTGGGACCACAACTTGCCCGAAGGCCGAGTCCCTCACTTGTGTCTCTTGAACCTCGCCAACGGTCGGGTGGTGGATTTGCTTGAGGGCACTGACTACGAGCTACCGCGCCGGGATCCCAGTGCCAATGAGTTTGACATTTCGGCCGATGGCAAACAGATCAGCTTCGTGTTTGACCCAGACAAGGGCCAGAAAGCTGCCCCTCGCATGGCCTTGGCTGAAATTCAGTTGAAGGGTGACAAAGTCGTTGCCATCAAAGACTTGGTCAGGCATGAGGCTTGGGACTTCTCCGGGCCTTCCTACAGCCCTGCTGGCGAGCAATTGGCTTTTTTGGCTTCACACCAAGCCCTCAAACACACACAGCCCAATCACTTGGCTTTGCTTGAGCTCAAAAAGCCATCAACGTCTCAATTGAACAAGCAAGCAAGGCCTTGGAAAACCATCAGCGCCAAGTGGGACCGTGAACCGCAAATGCCGCTGAAGTGGAGTGAGGATGCCACTGCATTATTTTGCAAAGCAGAAGACAGGGGACGACAACACGTCTGGCGTTTTGACATTGCCAAATCCCAAGCAACAGTTGTTTGCGAGGGCGGCACTGTCCATGCCTTTGATGAGGCTGCAGGCCAATTGGTCACCCTCATGGACAAGGCCATTCACCCTGGCCGTATTCAGGTCAGCAAAGTGGATGAGGCTGGTCGCTCTTTGACTTCAGAGCCAATGCGCATTGAGCGTTTCAATGATGATTTACTTAAGGGTGTTGCTTTAGGCAGAACCGAAGAGCATTGGTTCAAAGGTGCCCAAGGGGACGATGTTCAAGTGTGGTTGCACTATCCACCGGGCTTTCATCAAACCAAAAAATATCCCTTGCTTCACACCATTCATGGCGGACCGCACACAGGGCCGGGCGATGTTTGGCATTGGCGTTGGAACTACCATGTATTTGCAGCCCAAGGCTATGTGGTGGCCAACGTCAATTACCACGGCTCATCTGGTTTTGGTTTGAAGTTTCTTGATTCGATCACGCACAAATGGGGTGACTTGGAGTTGCAAGACATGGAGGCATGCACCGACTGGCTGCGCAAAAAAACATGGATCGACAAAGGGCGGGTATTTGCCACCGGCGGAAGCTATGGCGGTTACATGGTGGCGTGGATGAATGCCCATGTCAAACCAGGCCGCTATCAAGCTTATGTGTGCCATGCTGGCTGCTTTGATTGGGTGGGCATGTTCGCTGACGATGCCTACGGCTGGCATGCCCAAGAATTGGGGGGCTGGTATTGGAACGATATGAAAAAGTTGCACTCGCAAAGCCCACATGCTTATGCGGCTACCATGCAAACTCCCACACTGGTGATCCATGGGGCCAAAGACTATCGCGTGCCAGATGCGCAAGGCCTGGCCTACTACAACACCCTCAAAGCCAAGGGCGTGGATGCGCGCTTGCTTTGGTACCCCGATGAAAATCATTGGATCTTGAAGCCTGCCAACAACGTGATTTGGTATCACGAGTTTTTTGACTGGCTAAAGCGCTATGACCCAGCTTTCAAAAAGAAAAAATAAGTCTGTCAATGGCGCTGGGCTAGGCTTGGTGAAACTCAGCGCCATTCGCTTAATTCACCATCACCAATTTGCCCATCACCCCCCGTGAACCCATGTGGGCATAAGCCGCTTTCAATTCGCTCATGGGCATGGTTCTGTCGATCACGGGTTTGACTTTGCCTTGGGCATACCACTGCGCCAACTCCGCCATCATGGCTGCGTTGGCTTGAGGCTCGCGCCTGGAAAAGTCACCCCAGAAAACGCCCACAATGGAGGCGCCTTTGAGCAAGGCCAAGTTGAAGGGCAGGGCAGGAATAGGGCCTGCTGCAAAACCCACCACCAAGTAACGACCGCGCCACGCGATGGACCGGAAAGCAGGCTCGGCAAAATCGCCGCCTACGGGGTCATAAATCACATCGGGGCCTTTGCCTTGCGTGATTGTTTTTAACGCTTCGCGCATGTTTTGGGTGGTGTAGTTGATGGTTTCATCGGCACCCAAGGACTTGCAAAGTGCGCACTTTTCGTCGGTCGATGCCGCTGCAATCACTCGAGCACCTGCAGCTTTGGCAATTTGGATGGCGGCTGTGCCCACGCCACCTGCGGCGCCCAAAACCAAAACTGTTTCCCCAGCTTTCAAAGCCGCACGATCGATGAGTGCATGGTGCGAAGTGGCGTAGATCATGATGAACGCGGCAGCATCTACGGCGGGAAAGCCAGGGGGCAAGGGCATGCACAACTTGGCTGGCGCAAGGGTGTGTGTGCCAAAGCCACCCGTACCCGACAGGCAGGCAACAGACTGACCCACCTTCAGGTGGGTCACGCCTTCACCGACTGCCTCTATGACACCCGCATATTCTGACCCTGGCACAAAGGGCAGGTCGGGTTTCATTTGGTATTTGTTTTGGACAATGAGCAGGTCGGGGAAGTTCAAACTGGCCGCCTCTATTCGAATGAGGACCTGACCTGATTGGGGGGCTGGCGTGGGCATTTCTTTCCAATTTAAAGCCTCAACACCGACAGGGTTTTCACAGAGCCAAGCGTGCACAGAAATTCTCCTCAAAAATCATTCAATTCGTTGAATATAAAGGCCAATCTAGCCATTGTGATGTCTCGGTAGCGACCTACAATTGAGTCATAGGAAACGCCCATGAAAATTCTGATCTCCAACGACGATGGCTACCGCGCTGAGGGCATTGTGGCGCTTTACCACGCCTTGAAGCAAGTGGCCGAGGTAGAAGTGGTTGCCCCTGAACACAACAACAGCGCCAAGTCCAATGCGCTCACCCTGCATTCCCCACTCTATGTGCGGCAAGGAGAAAACGGGTTTCGGTATGTCAATGGTACGCCCGCCGATTGTGTGCACATTGCCCTGACCGGCCTTTTGGGTTATCGCCCCGATTTGGTGGTGTCTGGCATCAACAATGGTGCCAACATGGGCGATGACACCCTTTACTCTGGCACGGTGGGTGCAGCCATGGAGGGCTTTTTGTTTGGTATTCCAGCTTTGGCTTTTTCTCAAACCGAAAAAGGCTGGGGGCACCTGGATGTCGCTGCTGAATTTGCCAAAAACATGGTGGCGCAATTTGAACAAGCACAACTGATTGGCAAATCGCCATGGTTGCTCAATGTCAACATTCCCAATCAGACGGCCGATTACAAGGCCGCCACTTTGTGTCGCTTAGGTCGCCGTCATGCGGCAGAACCTGTGATTCAGCAGCTCAGTCCGCGCGGAGAAACCATGTACTGGATTGGCAATGCGGGTGAGGCCATGGACGATGGCGAAGGAACTGATTTTCATGCGGCCAAAAACGGCCATGTCACCATCACGCCCTTGAAAGTTGACCTGACGGACCATGACAACGCAGGCTTTTGGTCCCAAAATTTGTCCAAGCTCAAAGTCTGGGAGGGTTGATGGCGCAACGCCCTGGTTTTCCAATCAAGCTCAGCAGCCAAGCGCAAGCATCGACTGCCAAAACACCTGGCAAAACCCCTGCTAAAACAATTGCCAAAACAATTGCCAAAACAATTCACCCGTCACCCGCCACAAAGGTCGCCATCAAGCCCGCTGGTTCAGACCCGCAGGGGCTTGGGTTGGATTCAAGTGCAGTGAGGCAACGCATGGTGCAAAAATTGGCAGCACAAGGCCTCAAGAACCCTATGGTGTTGCACGCTATGGGCTCCGTGGAGCGCCACCGCTTTGTTGAAAGTGCTTTGGTCAATCAAGCCTACGAAGACACCAGCTTGCCCATCGGTTTAGGTCAAACCATTTCCAAGCCCAATGTGGTTGCGCGCATGATCGAGTTGCTCTTAGAAGGCGCAACTGGCAAGTTAGGGCGCGTGCTAGAAATAGGCACTGGTTGCGGCTACCAAGCTGCTGTGCTTAGCCATGTAGCCACCGAGGTTTACAGCATGGAGCGCTTAAAAGGCTTGCATGAGAAAGCCCGCGCCAACCTCAGGCATTTTCGCTTGGCCAATGTGCATTTGTTGTTTGGCGACGGCATGTTGGGCTATCCCAAAGGCGCACCTTATGCCGCCATCATTTCTGCAGCTGGCGGTGAAACCCTGCCTCAGCAGTGGCTTGAACAGTTGGCAGTAGGTGGAAGGCTGGTTGCGCCCACCGTCACAGCCAGTGGCCAACAGGCCCTCTTGGTTGTCGACAAAACGGCCACAGGCTTTAAGCAAAATGTTTTGGAGGCAGTTCATTTTGTCCCTCTAAAATCGGGCATCTCCTGAAGGATTTGGAATGAAATTGTTGAGTGGCCGCCAAAGTTGGATGGTGATCTGTGTGTTGTGTGTTGGCTTGTTGGCGGCATGTACGTCGCGCCCGCGCGGGCCTATTCCAGTCGAAGATCGCGTTGCTGGGCAAAGTAGTGCTCGCCCTGTTCAAAATTCACAGCCGCAAGTGGCCAACGCACCCGTCGCTACCTCTACGCCCATTTCAATGGGTCCCTCAAGCATGGGTTCAGAAAATGCCGGCAAGCCTGGTTATTACAGTGTGCGTCCTGGCGACACCTTGACCAAAATTGCCCTAGACCATGGACAAGCATGGCGTGACATTGCCAAATGGAATGGTCTAGACAACCCCAATGTGATTGAAGTCGACCAGGTGTTGCGAGTGACACCGCCTGCCGCTGTGGTCGCTGCCAACAGGCAAACGGGGCCTCTCACTGCACAGAGTCCAGTGCCAGTTAACACGGCTTCTCCTTCTGCAGCGACAACACCAAACCCTCAGACTGCCAATGCCAACGACGATGGCATGATTTTTTCATGGCCACACTCTGGCCCTGTTTTAGCGGGTTTTGATGAAACCAAAAACAAAGGGCTTGATTTTGCTGGCAAATTAGGCGACCCCGTCTTGGCTGCCGCCGACGGCAAAGTGGTCTATTCCGGCTCGGGTCTGAGGGGTTATGGCAACTTGGTCATTCTCAAACACAACAACACCTACTTGACCGCTTACGCGCACAACCAAACACTGTTGGTCAAAGAGGATCAAGCCGTGACCCGAGGCCAACGCATTGCCGAGATGGGCAGTTCCGATGCCGATCGGGTGAAGTTGCACTTTGAAATTCGCAAGCAAGGCAAGCCAGTCGATCCCGCCAAATTTTTGCCAGCCCGTCCATGAGCAAACAGAACGACACCACACGAGAAGAGCAGACGCAAGAAATTATCTTAGGACGTTCAGATCTACCCACTGGTTGGTTGCACATTGATGCGCTTGACATGGAAGCCCAAGGCATTGCCCGTCGGCCAGACGGTAAAGTTGTTTTTGTAGAGGGCGCTTTGCCCTTTGAAATGGTGTCTGTCAATGTGCATCGTAAGAAAAACAACTGGGAAGCCGGCGTTCTTCAGACCCTTCACCGCGAGTCTTCGCAACGCGTCAAACCAGGATGCCCTCACTTTGGCTTGCATGCCGGTGCTTGTGGCGGGTGCAAGATGCAGCACTTGGAAGCCAGTGCGCAGGTGGCAGTGAAGCAGCGTGTCTTGGAAGACAACTTGTGGCACTTGGGCAAAGTCAAACCCGAGAACTTGCTGAGGCCCATGGAGGGTCCTGCGTGGGGCTACCGTTACCGTGCTCGCATGTCGGTTCGGTATGTTCACAAAAAGGGCGAAGTGCTCATAGGCTTTCATGAGCGAAAAAGTCGCTATGTGGCCGACATCAAAACCTGCCGCGTGTTACCTCCCAAAATCAGTGCACTTTTACTGCCCTTGCGCGAACTTATTTTTGGCATGGATGCACGTGAGACCGTGCCGCAAATTGAATTGGCTCAGGGCGACACCGTCACCGCTTTGGTGTTGCGCCATCTCGAGCCCTTAAGCGCAGTTGATCAAGATCGACTTCGCGCGTTTGCCCAACAGCACGAGGTGCAGTGGTGGTTGCAAATCAAAGGCCCTGACACTGTGAAGCTGATGGACGAGGGCGGCACCGAACTGTCTTATGACTTGCCAGATTTTGGCATTCACATGCCCTTCAAGCCTACCGATTTCACCCAGGTCAATCCCCACATCAATCGGGTGTTGGTCACGCGGGCTTTGCGGCTTTTGAAACCGGAAGCACACGAGCGAGTGATAGATTGGTTTTGTGGTCTGGGTAATTTCACCTTGCCCATTGCCACCACCGCCAAAGAGGTGGTGGGCATTGAAGGCTCAGAAACCTTGGTGGCACGCTCCCTTGAAAACTATGAGCGCAACCAAACGCTTCGCAAAGAGGGTCAAGGTTTAGCCCCAACGTCATTCATCGCACGCAATCTGTTTGAGATGACCCCCGAAATGCTCATGGCAGATGGCATTGCCGAGAAATGGCTTATTGATCCGCCCAGAGAAGGGGCCTTTGCCTTGGCCAAGGCCCTGGCTGAACTACAGGAAAACGAAACACTTCGAGGTGACTGGCAATTTCCAAAACGCATTGTCTACGTCAGTTGCAATCCTGCCACCTTGGCCAGAGACGCAGGCTTGTTGGTGCACAGAGCAGGTTACCGTTGCTTGACCGCTGGCGTGGTCAATATGTTTGCGCACACGGCGCACGTTGAAAGCATGGCAGTATTTGAAAGACGCTAAAAAGAGTGCTGTCAAAAGGCGTGCCTGAAAAGCTGCATTCAAAAAGCACTCTTAAAAAAAAGCACCCGAATCCTTTTGGACTCAGGTACTTGATGTTGAAGCTTGAAAGCAGTGCCAGTAGCGCCAAGGCTACTGTGGGCAATTAGTCGCGCTCACCACCCCAAAGGCCTAGCAGTGCCAAGAGGCTTTGGAACACGTTGAACAAATCCATGTACAGCATGAGGGTGGCGCTGATGTAGTTGGTTTCACCGCCATCCAAGATTTGCTTCAGGTCGTAAAGCATGTAAGCGCTGAAGATACCAATGGCAGCCACAGACAAAGCCATCATGCCAGCTGTGGAGCCCACAAACATGTTGACGATACCGCCAACCATGAGTACCAAGGCGCCTACGAACAACCACTTGCCCATACCAGACAAATCGCGCTTGATGACGCTGGCCAAAGTGGCCATGACTGCGAAGACACCGGCGGTGCCAGCGAAGGCGGTCATGATGAGGTCGGCGCCGTTTTTAAAGCCCAACACCATGGCAATCATGCGGGACAGCATGAGGCCCATGAAGAACGTGAAGGCCAACAAGACCAACACGCCTGTGGAGGAGTGTTTGGTTTTCTCAATGGCAAACATGAAGCCAATGGCGCCACCTAAAAAAATGACCAAGCCTAATCCGCCACCCAATGATTGCGTGATGCCAGTTGACACGCCAAGCCATGCGCCCAACACGGTGGGCAAAAGGCTGAGGGCCAACAACATGTAAGTGTTGCGCATGACCTTGTTGCGCTCTGCGGGCGTGCTGACAACGTTACCCCAGCTGGGTTGCTCAATGTTTTGAAGATCGCTCATGTGTGAACTCCTGTTAATCCACCCTGAATCGGGTGAGCAAATTGTAGGGCTTGTAAAGCTCAATGCCCTATTTGCCAAAGTTTTCAGGGTCTTTTGTGTTGTGACTTTCCATTGGCCAATGCCCAGAGCGGGCTGAGTTATGCTTGCGGATCAATTTTTTACCCCTTAGAGCCTTATGAAAACTCAATCTACCCTCGAATTGTCCGACGTTCAAGCCATCGCGGCCGCAGCCCAAGCGGAAGCTCAAAAAAACCATTGGGCCGTGAGCATTGCCATTGTGGATGCAGGTGGCCATTTATTGCATTTCCAGCGCTTAGATGGCGCAGCACCCATTTCTTCGCACATTGCACCCGCCAAAGCCAAGACGTCGGCTTTGGGTCAACGTGAAAGCAAAATTTACGAAGATGTGATCAATGGTGGCCGTTACTCATTCTTGTCAGCCCCTACCATTGAGGGCATGCTCGAAGGTGGCGTGCCCATTGTGAAAGACGGCATTTGCATTGGCGCTGTGGGCGTCAGTGGCGTGAAGTCAACAGAAGACGCACAGATTGCCAAGGCGGGCATCGCCGCCATTGGCCTCTAAAAGGTTGAAAGCGCAATAAGCGCTTTTCAAATCAATACAAATCCAGCACAGCACCTTTGCTGGCGCTGGATGCGTTGTTGGCAAACTTGGCCTGAACTCCCCGTGTGTAGCGGGGTTTAGGCGCTGTCCAATTGGCTCGGCGTTTGGCAATTTCTGCCTCAGGCACGTTCAATTCCAAGATGAGTTTGTGTGCATCGATGGTGATTGAATCGCCTTCGTTGACAAATGCAATGGTGCCGCCAGCAGCAGCTTCTGGCGCCACGTGACCCACCACCATGCCCCACGTGCCACCCGAGAAGCGGCCATCGGTAATGAGTCCCACGCTTTCGCCCAAACCAGCACCAATGAGGGCACCGGTAGGTGCCAACATTTCGGGCATGCCAGGGCCGCCTTTGGGACCGAGATAACGCAAGACCATCACATCACCCGCTTTGATCTTGCCATCCAAAATAGCTTGCAAGGCAGATTGTTCATCGTCAAATACACGGGCAGGACCTGTAATGACGGGATTCTTCAAGCCCGTAATTTTGGCTACTGCACCTTCGGGTGACAAGTTGCCTTTCAGAATGGCCAAGTGGCCTTCTGCGTACATGGGCTTGTCAATGGTGCGAATCACATCTTGGTCGGCGCGTGGCGCATCCGGAATGTCTTTCAAGTTTTCTGCCACTGTTTTGCCGGTGATGGTCATGCAATCGCCGTGCAACAAACCAGCCTTGAGCAAGACCTTCATGACTTGTGGAATGCCGCCAGCGCGGTGCAAATCGACTGCCAAATATTTGCCGCTGGGTTTCAAATCGCAAATAACGGGAATCTTCTTGCGCATGCGCTCGAAGTCGTCAATGGTCCACTCAACTTCAGCCGTGTGCGAAATGGCCAAAAAGTGAAGCACTGCATTGGTCGAACCGCCGGTGGCCATGATGACAGCCACGGCATTTTCAATGGCTTCTTTGGTCACGATGTCGCGTGGTTTCAAATTGTTTTTGATGGCTTCCAGCAAAACTTTGGCCGATGCTTTGGCCGAGTTTTTCGTTTCATCATGGGGGTTGGCCATGGTGGAAGAGTAGGGCAGCGACATGCCCAAAGCTTCAAAGGCAGAAGACATGGTGTTGGCCGTGTACATACCGCCGCATGAACCGGTGCCAGGAATGGCGCGTTTTTCAATTTCTTTCAAATCGAAGTCGCTTAAATTGCCTGCAGCGTTTTGGCCCACCGCTTCAAACACACTCACGATGTTCAGATCTTTGTCTTGGTAACGGCCCGGCAAAATAGTGCCGCCATAAACGTAGATGGCCGGCACGTTGGCCCGCAAGATGCCCATCATGCCGCCCGGCATGTTTTTGTCGCAACCACCCACCACCAACACGCCATCCATCCACTGGCCCTGCACGCAGGTTTCAATGCAGTCCGAAATCACTTCACGGCTTATGAGGGAGTATTTCATGCCCTCGGTACCCATGGCCATGCCATCAGAAATGGTGGGGGTGCCAAAAATTTGGGCATTGCCACCTGCCTCTTCAATGCCCTCCACCGCGGCATCGGCCAATTTTTGAAGGCCACTGTTGCAAGGGGTGATGGTGCTGTGCCCGTTGGCCACACCCACCATGGGCTTCACAAAGTCACCTTCTTCATAGCCCATGGCATAGTACATCGAGCGGTTAGGCGCACGTGATTTGCCCTGAGTGATGTTGGCACTGCGGCGGTTGCTAGGGGTGGCAGGGTGAATGGGGATGATTTTGTCTGTCATATTGGCACTTTTCAAAGGGCGTATAGGAAATGGTTGGCTTATTCTAATTGAGCCCCCGCCAGAAATTTCATGGGCCATGAACTCAGCCTTTCAAAGCCCTTCCTCGACACCTGCTACCAACTTAGGGCTAGCACCCTGTCCATTTGGGCAGCGAAGGGTGCACAATCGGTGTCCATGTTGATTCACCCTCAAATTAACCCCGTTGCATTGCAATTAGGACCCGTCGCAGTTCATTGGTACGGTTTGACCTACTTGGCCGCGTTTGCGCTGTTCTTCTTCTTGGCAACCAGACGGCTCAGGCACCTGCCATATGCGCGCCTTACCCATTGGAACGTACGGGATGTCGAAGACATCTTGTTTGCGGGAGTCTTGGGTGTAGTCTTGGGCGGACGCATTGGTTACTGTGTGTTTTATCAGCCGTCCTATTATTTTTCTCATCCTCTCGAGGTGGCTTACGTTTGGCAAGGCGGCATGAGCTTTCACGGGGGCTTGCTCGGTGTCATGGCCGCCATGGTGTGGTTTGCCAAAACCCGTCGGCGCCCATTCTTTCAAGTCATGGATTTTGTGGCGCCTTGTGTGCCAACTGGCTTGGCTGCAGGTCGAATCGGTAACTTTATCAACGGCGAGTTGTGGGGTCGACAAGCCGACCCTGAACTGCCCTGGGGCATGATTTTTAGAGGTGCTGGTGATTTTCCGCGCCACCCCTCACAGCTTTACCAGTTCTTGTTAGAAGGCTTGTTGCTTTTTGCCATTCTTTGGATTTTTGCCCGAAAAAACCGTCCAATGGGTCAAGTCTCTGCGGTGTTTTTAATGGGCTATGGTATTTTGAGGTTTGTGGCTGAGTTCTTTAGGGAACCAGATGCACATCTAGGACTGCTGTCTTTGGGATTTAGCATGGGGCAGTGGTTGTGCGTTCCCATGATTTTGGCTGGCCTGTTTCTGTATTTTGCAGTCAACAAGCCCAGAGACGTTTAGAGACAGTTGCTATTTTTTCAGGTGAGACAGTAGGACATTCAAACAATTAATCAAAGGAGACAAACATGCAGCAATCTGACCATCAAGTTCAGCGCCGACATCTTTTGCAATGGAGTGTGGGTGCTTCACTGGCCGCTTCGCTGCCAGCTTGGGCTCAAGCCACTTGGCCCACAAAACCTGTCAACCTCGTTGTTCCTTTTCCAGCGGGGGGTGGAACAGATGCATTTGCGCGTCCTCTTTCGGCTATTTTCTCTAAACTCACCGGCAAGCAACTGATCATTGACAACAGGGGCGGCGCTGGCGGTACTTTGGGTGCTGGCATCGCTGCCAAGGCAGCCCCAGATGGCTACAATTTTTTCATGGGCGCCGTACATCACACCATAGCACCCAGCATGTATCCCAAACTGGAATATGACCTAGAGCGTGATTTGGTCCCTCTCATTTTGGTAGCCGCCGTGCCCCAAGTTTTGGTGGTCAATCCCAAAAAAGTACCGGCCAACAACTTGCAAGAGTTTTTGGAGTTTGTCAAAAAGAACCCAGGTCGATTGAACTATGGCTCTGCGGGTGGTGGCACTTCGCACCATTTGGCAGGTGAGTTGTTCAAGCTCCAAACTCAGACCTTCATTACCCACATTCCTTACCGAGGCGCAGGCCCTGCATTGCAAGACTTGATTGCAGGCAATGTGGACATGATGTTTGATGGGCTGGGTTCTTCTGCGGCTCATATCAAAGGCGGCAGAATCAAGGCGCTGATGGTGTCGGGCACTAAGCGCAACCCTGCTTTTCCAGACGTGCCCTGTTCTTCAGAATTGGGCTTGCCAGATTACACCGTCAGTACTTGGTATGGCCTCTGGGCTCCCAAAGCTACGCCTGCTGAAGCACAAACTCGAATGGTGGAGGAAGTGCGCAAAGCCAGCCAAACCGATGAAGCCAAAGCCGTTTGGGCTGCACAAGGTGCAGAATTCCCCAATCTTACCGGTGCACAATTTGAGGCATTCATTAAAACCGAATTGCGTAAATGGAGCCAAGTGGTGAAAGCCTCTGGCGCAAAGTTGGACTAAAGATGGCACAAGAAAATTTGTTTGCAGCCCTGAGAGCCGCATTCCCCGCAAACCTAGATTCAATTGCGGTTGAAACAGACCAAGGCTTGAACTACACATGGCGAGATCTCGATCGAGCCAGTGCCATGATGGCCAACTTGTTCAATGGCTTGAGGTTGCCCAAGGGCAGTCGCATTGCTGTGCAGGTTGAAAAGTCTGTCGAGGCGCTCATGCTGTACTTGGCAACGCTTCGCGCGGGGTATGTTTTTCTGCCACTCAACACCGCCTATCAAAGCTCGGAAATTGAATATTTCATAGGCAATGCCGAGCCAGCGGTGGTGGTGTGTTCGGGTGCCAATTTTGGTTGGGTTAGCAAAATTGCATTCAAAGCAGGGACGCAGCATGTGTTCACTTTGAATGACGATCGCACGGGCACTTTGCTAGAGCGAGCAGCACAGCAAAAAGATCAGCACAAAGTGGCTGTTCAAACGGCCGATGATTTGGCTGCCATTTTGTACACCAGTGGCACCACTGGGAGAAGCAAAGGGGCCATGCTGACCCATGGCAACATGCTCAGCAACGCACAAATGTTGAAAACCTATTGGGGTTGGAAAAAAGGCGATGTGCTGATTCACGCTTTGCCTATCTTTCACGTGCACGGTTTGTTTGTGGCCATTCACGGCGCCCTGATCAATGGCAGCAAGATGATTTGGATGGCCAAGTTCGATCCCAAATTGGTCATTGCCAAAATGCCAGAGGCTACGGTGTTCATGGGAGTGCCCACGCTTTATGTGCGCATGTTGGCCGAACCCACCCTGAACAAAGAAGCTGTTCGCAACATGCGTTTGTTCATTGCAGGATCTGCCCCCTTGCTCATTGAAACTTTCACGGAATGGCAGCAACGCACCGGCCACACCATTTTGGAGCGCTATGGCATGAGTGAAACCGTCATGCTCACATCCAACCCCTATGCCGCTGACAAGCGCCATGGTGGACAAAGTGAGCGCCGTGGCGGCACCGTGGGATTCCCCTTGCCAGGTGTCCAACTGCGAGTTCAGGGCGACGATGGCAAGAACTTGCCAGTGGGTGAGATTGGCAACATTCAGGTCAAGGGCCCCAATGTGTTTCAAGCTTACTGGCGCATGCCCGAGAAAACAAAAGAAGAATTTACGGCCGACGGTTTTTTCAAAACAGGCGATGTGGGCAAGTTCGATGAACGAGGCTATGTGGTCATTGTGGGTCGCAGCAAGGACTTGATCATCAGTGGTGGCTACAACGTTTACCCCGCTGAAATTGAAGGCTACATCAACGAGATGACGGGTGTGGCCGAAAGTGCCTTAGTGGGTGTGCCGCACCCAGATTTTGGCGAAGTGGGCGTGGCCCTTGTCATTGCAAAACCTGGTGCTCAACTAAATCCTGAGCACATCATTGCCAGTTTGAAATCGCAGTTGGCTAATTTCAAGATACCCAAAAAATGTTTCGTGGTCCCTGAGCTCCCCCGAAACACCATGGGCAAGGTGCAGAAAAATTTATTGCGCGATCAGCACAAAAATTTGTTCTTAGCGTAGTACCAAAACGGGCACTTGGCAGTGGGTCAGCACTTGTTGTGTTTCGCTACCCAAGAGCAAGCGCTTGATGCCTTTGCGGCCATGCGAGGCCATGACCACCAAGTCAGCCTTGTGTTTTTTGGCGCCTGCAATGATAGCGTCTGACACAATGTCCGAGCGGCTCACAACGCCTTTGGCGATGAGGCCTTTGGCGGTCGCAGCTTTTTGCACCGCATCCACAGCCGCTTGAGCTTCTTCGGCCCATTGCGCTTCAATGCGCGCCACATCTTTGGCGTTCAAAGGAATGCTGCCTTCAAAGTAGGCCTGTGGGTAACGCGGAACCACTTTCAGTGCAATGAGCTCAGCGCCGCATTTGACGGCCAGTCCGATGGCGCTGGCAACGGCTTTCTTTGACAACGAAGATCCGTCTGTGGCAACCAGAATACGTTCATACATGATGGGCTCCTTTTTGAATTGATGCGCAAAGCTTAAAACTCTCAAATTTGCGCGTCTTGATTTAGATCAAGTTCTTGGCAAGCTGTTTGGCATATCTTCTGCGCATGTCCACTCCAGCAATCTCATTGGATGTGCAGGCTTTCAACACACCGAAGGTTTGCACCACAGCATGGACCTTGCTAGACCATGAGCAAGAGTGGTCTGACTTCAGCCAGCCGATTCAAGCCAGCCCGAATGTCTGGGCTTCCAGTGTGGTGTTTGAGGGCATGCATTGCACGGCTTGTGCCATCAACATTGAAGAGGCCTTGCTGACGGTTCCTGGCGTGATCTCAGCGCAAATCAGTGCCGGAAGTCACAGGGGCCGAATTGTGTGGTCTTCAGACACGACCAAGCCTTCTCAGTGGATGCAGGCGGTTGCCCACATGGGCTACCGCACAGTACCTGCCAATGATTCATTGGCCAACGAAGTCAGGCGTGAAGATGCACGCAAGATGCTGTGGCGCCTAGGGGTTGCTGGACTTTGCATGATGCAGGTCATGATGTATGCCACGCCCGTTTACCTGAGTCACCCCGCCGACATGGCGCCAGACATGGTGCAACTTTTGAGATGGGCCTCTTGGGTCTTGTCTTTGCCAGTCTTGTTTTTCTCATGCATGCCATTTTTCACGTCGGCTTGGCGTGATTTAAAACACCAAACAATCAGCATGGATCTGCCTGTGGCCATTGGCATGTTGGTGACTTTTGGGGTGAGCACCCTTGGCACCTTTGAACCCTTTGGAACGTTTGGCGCTGAGGTTTACTTTGATTCTTTCACCATGTTTGTTTTTTTTCTGCTCATGGGACGATGGTTAGAGCTGCGCATGCGAGATCAAACGGCGGGTGCCTTGGAAGCGGTCATGAACCGTTTGCCTGATGCCGTTCACCGAAAAACAAGTCAGGGACACTGGGAATTGATCACCTTGCGCCACGTCAGATTGAATGACGTCATTCAAGTGTTAGCCGGTGAAGCCTTTGCCGCTGACGCGCAAATTGTCAAAGGCGAAACTCAGGTGGACGAAGCGCTTTTGACGGGTGAGTCAAGACCCTTGCGAAGGTGTACAGGTGACGGCGTTTTAGCGGGTAGTTTGAACCTGACTGCAAGCGTCGAAGTTCAAGTGCAATCACTTGGCAAGCAAACTCGTTTTGGTCAGATGGTGGCTTTGATGGAAAGTGCGTCAGTGTCAAAACCCAACATGGCATTGATGGCCGATCGAGTGGCCAAGCCATTTTTGTGGGGCGTGCTTTTGGCAGCTGGCTTAGCGGCACTTTGGGGCTGGCAACAAAGCCCTGCACACGCACTCATGGTGGCGGTTTCTGTGCTCATTGTGACTTGCCCTTGCGCTTTGTCTTTGGCAACACCTGCCGCCATGTTATCGACTGCGGGTGCATTGGCAAAGGGCGGTGTGTTGCTCAGACGCTTGCAAGCTTTGCAAACCTTGGCCAAGGTCGATACGGTTATTTTTGACAAGACAGGCACATTGACACAAGAGAATTTCAGTTTGGAGCACATCACCACCCGAGCAGGGGTGTTGCCAGGCCAGGCTTTGCGGAGGGCAGCCGAATTGGCAACGCACTCATTGCATCCTGTCTCAAAGGCGTTGGTTCAAGCGAATTTATATTCTCATTTCAATGTGAATGTGAATAGGAGCGACCAGCCATCGGTGTTAGAAAATCTTCAAGAATTTGTGGGTCAAGGTGTGCAAGCCACACTTGTCAATGTAGATTCAATATCGGGCGCAGAGGATCGCAAAACATTGCGCTTGGGCTCTGCAGCTTTTTGTAGTTTGCCATCGAACCCACCAGAAGTTTTGCATGCCTGTTTGAGTGACGAAGAAGGCTGGCTGGCAACATTTGAGTTTTCAGAGACGGTGCGAGCAGAGGCTCAAACCACGCTCCGCGCGCTTGAAAAAATGGGATTGCGTGTTCGCATTTTGTCGGGAGATGGTCCGGCGTCTGTTGCGCAAGTGGCGCAGCGTTTGCAAATCAAGGATGCACAAGGCGCTTGCTCCCCCGAAGAAAAACTGAGGCAAGTCAAGCTTGCGCAATCGCTGGGTCATTGTGTGGCCATGGTGGGCGATGGTTTGAACGACGGCCCCGTTTTGGCAGGTGCAGATGTATCGTTTGCGCTAGGGCAGTCGCTGCCCTTGGCACAGTCCAAAGCCGATTTCGTTTTCATGGCCAGTGATTTGAAGCCACTGGTCGCAAGCATCCAAGTCAGCCAACAAACCATGCACATTGTGAAGCAGAACCTTGCTTGGGCTGGGGTCTATAACTTGGCATGTGTGCCCTTGGCGATGTTGGGTTACCTGCCCGCCTGGTTGGCAGGCTTGGGCATGGCTTGCAGTTCAATGGGCGTTGTCTGCAACGCCATGCGACTTGCAAAACCACTTCAAATTGAATAGACAGGCAACACGTCATGGACATTCTTTATTTGTTGATTCCTTTGTCGGTTGCCTTGGTGTTTTTTATATTGGCAGGCCTGTGGTGGGCTGTCAACCAAGGTCAATTTGAAGACATCGAAGCAGAGGGCGAGCGAATTCTTCGAAATGATTGACGCAAGTCAAAGTCGATTGAGCCCTTGACTGCGAAACTGACCTCGTAATTTTTGACGAGGTGAAAATGAAATTTGCCAATGCGCAGGCAACGGTCTACAACGATACGGTTGTCAGACAGTTTGCCATCATGACGGTGGTGTGGGGTGTTGTGGGCATGCTGGTTGGCGTGATCATTGCAGCCCAATTAACTTGGCCTGAATTGAATTTAGGAATTCCATGGCTCAGCTATGGCAGGTTGCGGCCCTTGCACACCAATGCTGTCATTTTTGCATTTGGCGGTTGCGGGCTCTTTGCTTCCTCTTACTACGTGGTGCAACGAACTTGTCACGTTAGATTGTTCAACGACAAGCTGGCCAGTTTCACTTTTTGGGGTTGGCAATTGGTCATTTTGGCCGCTGCGATTTCACTGCCCATGGGCTACACCAGCGGCAAAGAATATGCTGAACTCGAGTGGCCCATTGACATTCTGATCACCTTGGTTTGGGTGTCCTATGCGGTGGTGTTTTTTGGTACGGTGGGTACGCGCAAGGTTCGCCACATTTACGTGGCCAACTGGTTCTTCGGCGCCTTCATCATTGCAGTGGCGCTTCTGCATTTAGTGAACAGCGCAGCCATGCCTGTCGGTCTCATGAAATCCTATTCTGCCTATGCCGGTGTGCAAGATGCCATGGTGCAATGGTGGTATGGCCACAATGCGGTAGGTTTCTTTTTAACCGCAGGCTTCTTGGGCATGATGTACTACTTCATTCCAAAGCAAGCCGAAAGACCCGTCTACAGCTACCGCTTGTCGATCGTGCACTTTTGGGCACTCATCTTCACCTACATGTGGGCGGGCCCTCACCACCTGCACTACACCGCGTTGCCCGATTGGACGCAGTCGCTTGGCATGGTGTTCTCCCTCATTTTGTTGGCGCCCAGTTGGGGCGGCATGATCAATGGCGTCATGACTTTGTCTGGTGCATGGCACAAACTGCGCGACGACCCCGTGCTTCGCTTCCTCATTGTGTCCTTGTCCTTCTACGGCATGTCCACCTTCGAAGGCCCCATGATGTCCATCAAAACGGTCAATGCTTTGTCGCACTACACCGACTGGACTGTGGGTCACGTGCACTCTGGCGCTTTGGGTTGGGTGGGCTTGGTCACCATGGGCACCATGTACTACCTGATTCCGCGCTTGTTTGGTCAGAAAAAAATGTACAGCGTGAAGGCCATTGAAGTGCACTTTTGGATTGCCACCGTTGGCATTGTGATTTACATCGCAGCCATGTGGATTGCCGGCGTGATGCAGGGTTTGATGTGGCGTTCTGTCAATCCAGATGGCACCTTGACCTACACCTTTGTTGAGTCCGTCAAAGCCACATACCCCTTCTATGTGTTGCGGTTTTTAGGGGGCCTGCTGTATTTGAGCGGCATGCTGATCATGCTGTGGAACACCCTGAAAACTGCCACCAACGGCAATGCGGTGGATGTGCCGATTCTAGCCGCTCACATCCACATGACAGTCCCAGCTGGGGCATCCGCTTAAGCGCATCAGGAGAAAAATAAGATGTCTGATCCTTCAAATTCCGGTGGCGGTTTGTCCCACGAGAAAATTGAAACCAACAATTTCCTCATGATTGTGTTGATCTTGTTGGTGTTGTTGGCGGGCGGTATGGTTGAAATCGTGCCCCTGTTTTTTCAGAAATCAACCACGCAAGCCATACCAGGCTTAATGCCTTACACCGCTCTGCAAGTGGCGGGCCGCGATATTTATGTGCGTGAAGGTTGCTACAACTGTCACTCCCAAATGATTCGCCCCTTCCGTGCCGAAACCATGCGTTATGGGCCTTACTCGGTCGCTGGCGAGTTTGTGTACGACCACCCCTTCCAATGGGGCAGCAAGCGCACTGGCCCTGATCTCGCAAGGGTGGGCGGCAAATACTCTGATGAATGGCACCGAATTCATCTCACCAACCCGCGCGATGTGGTGCCTGAATCCAATATGCCTGCTTATTCTTGGTTGGAAAATACCCCCGTCGATGGCGTCAGTTTGCCAACGCACATGCGTGGTTTGCGGACATTGGGTGCGCCTTACAGCGACGAAGAAATTGCCAAGGCCACTGAAGAAGTTCAAGGCAAAACAGAGTTAGATGCCGTGATTGCTTACTTGCAAGTCATGGGCATTCACCGCAAGTAAAGGTCGCACCAACCATGGACGTCAATACCCTTCGATCGGCCGTGACCGTGGTCACCTTCATTCTGTTCATTGGCGTTGTGGTTTGGACCTTGTCTAAGCGCCGTACCGCTGAGTTTGAAGAGGCAGCCAAGTTGCCTTTCGGCCAAGACGACTGAAGACCCCAGATCAACGAATAGAAAGAGAATCTGAAATGAGTGACTTCACCAACAATTTCTGGTCTGTGTATGTGGCCGGTATTTCATTGGTCGGCATTGTGGCCTGCTTGCTGCTTTTGTACTTCAGCGGCAAAGCCAAGGCCATGACCGACAGCGACAACACCACCGGCCACGTTTGGGACGGTGACTTGCAAGAGATGAACAACCCCTTGCCACGCTGGTGGGTTGGATTGTTTTTAATCACCATCTTCTTTTCATTTGGCTATTTGGCCTTGTATCCAGGCTTAGGATCGCACCCTGGTCAATTGGCTTGGACGTCAAATGGCCAATATGAAGCAGAGGTGGCCAAAGCCAACAAAGAGCTTGAACCGATGTATGCCAAATTTGCAGGCATGCCACCCGAAGAAGTGGCCAAAGACCCACAGGCCATGGCCATCGGTGATCGCTTGTTCATGAACAACTGCGCCCAGTGCCATGGCTCAGATGCTCGCGGCAGCAAAGGCTTTCCCAATTTGACTGACAAAGACTGGCTGCATGGCGGATCGCATGAAAACATTCAAGAAAGCTTGCTCAAAGGGCGCATTGGCAACATGCCCCCCATGGCGGCTGCAGTAGGCACTCCCGAGGATGTTCGCAATGTGGCGCAGTATGTGTTGAGTTTGTCTAACAGTCCTCACGACTCTTTAAAAGCGGCATTGGGCAAGCCTAAGTTCTCAACCTGTGCAGCTTGCCATGGTACCGATGGCAAAGGCAATCAGGCTTTGGGCGCGCCTAACTTAACCGATGACATCTGGTTGCATGGCTGGGGTGAAAACGCCATTGTGGCCATGATCAACAATGGCAAAGTGAATCAAATGCCTGCGCAAGCTGGCAAGCTGACCAATGCCCAGTTGCATGTGTTGGCCTCCTATGTTTGGGGCTTGTCCAACAATGCCAACCAAGTGATCACCCAATAAATAGGTGGCTGATGATGGTAACGCCTTCAGATGATTCAGGGCAGGGGGCCTGGGGTGAGCTTTACCAAGCGCATCAAAAAATTTATCCGCGCAGCGTTCAAGGCATTTTTGCCAAGTGGCGCTGGGTGTTTATTTTTCTGACGCAAATCATCTTTTACGTCCTGCCTTGGTTGGAGTGGGGACATCGTCAGGCCGTCCTGTTCGATTTAGAAGCTCGTCGCTTTTATGTGTTGGGCATTGTTCTTTACCCTCAAGACTTTATCTACCTCACCGGCTTTTTGGTCATTGCTGCTTTTTCATTGTTTTTGTTTACGGCCATTGCGGGTCGGTTGTGGTGTGGCTTTGCCTGCCCTCAAACCGTTTACAGCGAAATTTTCATGTGGATTGAGCGCAAAGTGGAAGGTGACAGAACCGCACGCATGCGCCTTGATTCGCAAGATTTCTCGCTCGAGAAACTTGTCAAGAAATGGTACAAACATTTTCTCTGGATTGGTTTTTCGATGTGGACGGGCTTTACCTTTGTGGGTTATTTCACGCCCATTCGCAACCTCGGTATGGCGTTCTTTTTGGACACGATGTCGTTTTGGGAAGTTTTCTGGGTTTTCTTTTATGGCTTTGCAACCTATGGCAATGCGGGTTTCATGCGCGAGCAGGTGTGCAAATACATGTGCCCCTATGCGCGCTTTCAAAGTGCCATGTTTGACAAAGACACGCTGATCGTCACTTACGATGCAGAGCGAGGTGAGCCTCGGGGCTCAAGATCCAAAAAGGCAGATATCTCTAGCCTGAATTTAGGTGCCTGCGTCGACTGTAGTTTGTGTGTGCAGGTATGCCCCACAGGCATTGATATTCGAAATGGCTTGCAATACGAATGCATTGGCTGCGGTGCCTGTGCCGACGTGTGCAACACTGTCATGGACAAAGTAGGCTACCCGCGCGGGTTGGTTAAATTCTCTACGCAACACGCGATGGAAAATCATTGGACCCCGAGCCAAACAATGCGCCATGTATTCCGGCCACGTGTCCTTGTTTACTCAGGCATTTTGGTCTTGGTTCTTGCACTTTTATTTGAAAGTTTGCACGAACGCAATTCTTTCAAAGTTGATGTGGTTCGCGATCGCGCCGCGTTGGCTCGCATTGTGAGTGGTGGCAACATTGAAAATGTGTACCGACTGCAAATTATGAATTCTGCAGAAAAGCGACACCATTTCAGAATCACCGCTAAAGGAATGCAGGGCTTGAAAGTGTTCACTGAGTCAGAAAACTTTGTGGTTGAGTCAACCCAATCACGTTGGGTGTCTGTTCGGTTGCAAGTTCCATACGAATCGGCTGCAGCGGGAACTTACCCCGTGCTTTTTAGCATCCAAGCATTTGGCGATGATGAAATGAGCCAAGAAAAAATTGAAGAAAAATCGGTATTTCTTGTACCCCGCTAATCATGGAAAGAAACTCATGAACTCAAGTAGGCTCACAAACTTAAACACTTCAAACCCAAGCACTTCAGAGTCCAAACCTTGGTGGTCATTTGGCATGGTTTGGATGGTCATTGCGGGCCCCGCGATCGTGGTGGTGGCTGCCTTTGCCACCCTTTACTTGGCCATCACCATTCCGGATCCCGTGCTACCCACAGAGACACTCTATCCGCGCAATGCATTGGAAAAAAAGGCGAAGTTAGAAGCTGCCATGGCCCCTGCCATGCAAGCCCGCAATCATGCCAGCACCGGTGTTGTGCCTGAGCCAAAAAATAAGTACTGATCGCGTTCACTGACAAACATCGACAAGGAGACAAACATGCTTGCTCAAAGGCTCATGTGGATCGTATGGCCCGCATTTTTAGTAGCGGGACTTTTAGAGGCGGTAGTGTTTGGCATGTTTGACCCCGAAAGCATGCACTGGTTTGGACAATACATGCCGCTTTCCCGGCAAGGAATTTATGCCGTGTCCTTTTTTGTATTTTGGGCGTTGGCCATGCTGTCTAGCAGCCTGACCATCCTGCTTTCATTGTCGCCCTTTGAAGTCAATCATTGAGCATTGACTTTAATGGCATTGCGGATGTGAGTTGACAATGCCCTGAAGTGCTTCTGTGTCCAAGATGCGCACGTGCCGCTGTTTAACTTCTACGATGCCATCGTCTACAAACTTAGAAAATGTGCGGCTAACAGTTTCAAGCTTGAGGCCTAGGTAACTGCCTATTTCTTCGCGCGTCATTCTTAAAACCAATTCGGTTTGTGAAAACCCACGGGAGTGCAAGCGCTGAACCAAATTCAACAAAAAAGCCGCCAAACGTTCCTCAGCGCGCATGCTGCCCAACAGCAACATCACCCCGTGCTCACGCACAATTTCACGCGACATGATTTTGTGCACATGGTGTTGCAGGGCCGTCACCTCGCGTGAAATTTCTTCAATGCGGTCGAAGGGCATGACGCAGACTTCTGCGTCTTCTAAGGCCACGGCATCGCAGCTGTGTTGATCGCTCACAATGCCGTCGAGGCCAATGATTTCGCCTGCCATTTGGAAGCCTGTGACCTGATCGCGTCCATCTTCGGATGCCAAGCAGGTTTTGAAGAAGCCTGTGCGAATGGCATACAGCGACGTAAATTTGTCGCCATTGCTAAAAAGAGTTGTGCCTCTTTTGACTTTGCGCCGTGTGGCGACCAAATCGTCTAAGCGTTCTAAATCGTGTTCAGACAAGCCCATGGGCATGCAGAGTTCGCGCAAGTTGCAGTTGGAGCATGCGACTTTGATGGCTTCAGGTTTCATGGCGTTCTCGATTTGAAAAGTTTGACATTGCGGCAAGTCAAGGCTTGAGCTTAAACCTAGTTACTGCTTTTGATTCATCTCAAACTTTCACAAAACTCATTTTTGCGCGTCAATTTGTTCAAAACTTGATTTATGTCAAGTTTAGGCCATGAAGTAAAAGGCACATTAAACCCATCCTAGAAAAATGTCAGTCTTGGAAAAAAATCTGTATGTCCTTCTTAACCACCG
>Ga0214921_10002782_pt1 | contig 27817 bp, 20 predicted proteins | sample LL1505_MetaG_FD_177992 | JGI IMG/M metagenome (GOLD analysis project Ga0214921, IMG submission 177992) | Freshwater microbial communities from Lake Lanier, Atlanta, Georgia, United States - LL-1505 | ecosystem: Environmental > Aquatic > Freshwater > Lake | place: USA: Georgia | collected... | reverse complement strand
AACCACAGCGGCTCGGATCAAGGGAGCCCAAGTTACAAACATTGAAGACTTCCAGTTCCCGATGACCAGTATCGGTAGCATCTATGGCGGCGACATCACTCAGGCCTGGACCTTCAAGTTCGACCTAAGCCGCGATCTCGAAATCGGTGGGCGAACAACGAAGTTCGCCTTTGGCGGCCTCTATACCGACCGCCAGAAGAAATCTCGGGAACGGACCTTCAGTAAAGCCTATTCGACAGGCACCATCCCCACTTGGGGCCAGCTTGCCATCAATACCGACTATCTCGGCACCCAGAATTTGAACTACAGCTTCCGCTATACGAACCAGGGCTACACGACGGACTTTGTAAATGCTTTGGCAGCAGCAAAGGATGGCGTGCAAAGCAGCTCGCTCGCCAACTTCTATCGCGTCAGTGAGGAGATCCTCGCGGGCTATGCTATGGCAACAACTGATATGAGTTGGGGCAATATCGTCTATGGCGTCCGTGTCGAGCAGGTGAAGAACACGGGAGAGGCCTATGTGGCTTTTCCGGCCGTGGGATCCACGCCCGCTGCAACCCGCCTGATCAATACATCCAGCGACGACCTAGAGGTCTATCCCAGCGCCCACTTCAACTGGAACATCTCTGAGAACGTCAAGGGCCGCCTTGGCCTGACAACCTCTGCCTCACGTCCAGATTTTGACGACCTGCGGCCAAACTTCACCATCAATGACGCGACCCAGTCAATTTCAGGCGGAAATCCGGAAGCCAAGCCCGAAAAGCAGGTGGGCATCGACGCCTATGTTGAGTGGTTCATGGTCCCTTCCGGCTTCTTGTCGGCTGGCGTCTTCTACAAGGACATCAGCGATGTGCTGGTCAAGCGGTCCAGCCAGTTTGGGCTGACCGAGCTGAATATGCCGGGCCTTGACCGGTCCAGCTATGCCTACACGGCCATTGGTAATGGTGGAGATGGCCATCTTCAGGGTCTCGAACTGGCCTTTGTTGGCACGATCGAACAGTTTGCCCAGGCTAACAAGTGGCCCGCTTGGACCGAAGGGTTTGGCGTAAACATGTCTGCGACCTTCACTTCCTCAGAAGTGAACCTGCCGTCGGTCTCTGGCGTTCCAGCCCGAACTATCAAGCTTTTGGGAAGTTCAGACGGCGTCTATAACGTCCAAGCGACCTATGAGAAATATGGCTTGTCCGTGCGTCTCGCCTATCAGTATCGCACCCCTTGGGGAGAATCTGTCGGTGACTACCGTGTTATCAATGGCGGCCTCTATCCAACGGATAATGGCGACATTTTCTGGGATGCTGACGAAGAGCTGGACCTGTCGATCCGCTATCAGGTCAACGAGAATATCGAGGCCTTCTTGGACGGTGTGAACCTGACCAACCAAGGTGCGCGGCGCTATGCGGACAAGGACATCTATCCGATCGAGTACGAAAAGTTCGGCAAGCGCTTTATCGGCGGCATGCGCTTCAAATTCTAATCTTGACGAGCGAGCTTGCAATCCCCTGTCTGGCCTTGCGCCCGGCGGGGGATTTTCATTTCAGGAGCGTAAGGTGAAGGCTTCCGTAGGGACCATTCGATCTATCAGCACAGTGATGTTCGCCGCGCTGTTGACCGCATCCTGCGCCCTCATAGATCCAGAGGCTCAATCGGACTCCGGCAAACGCTTGATCGGCGCTGGAACAGGCGTGCCCGCCGCAGCCGAGACCCAATCGGTGGCAACCCAGCGCGGTGACGCCGCCGACGATCCGGAAATATGGGTCGATCCAAAGGACAGCAACAGGGCCGTGATCTTTGGCACCGATAAGCAGGCCGGGCTCTATAGCTACGATCTGTCCGGTCAGCAGATCGGGTTCATTCCAGACGGCAGGCTCAACAATGTCGACCTAAGGGGCGGTCTTATGACGCCTCAAGGCGAAAGGGTCTTGGTCGGCGCCTCTGATCGCGACCGGATGGGCGCTGCATTCTATCTTCTAGACCCAGCGACCTTGAACGTCACGCCCTGGGGATTGGCGAAGCTGGATCTTAGCGAGCCTTACGGCTTTTGTATGGGCCGCAGGCAGGATGCCTTCATTGCCATCATTAACGGGACCGATGGACAGGTCAGACAGGTTCGGATCGCGGTCGGGGCCGATGGCGGCTTGGTCGCAACCGAGGAACGCCGTTTTGACGTCGGAAGTCAGACCGAAGGCTGCGTGGTGGATGACCAGAAGGGCCTGCTCTATATCGGCGAAGAAAGTGTCGGTGTTTGGCGTTACGACCTTGATCCAGCATCAACCCGGCCCCGCAGTCTAATTGCATCTGCCCCGTCTGCCATGCTGCAGCCGGACGTTGAGGGCGTTGCCCTGCTCCGCGAAGGGCCAAAGACTTGGCTCATCGTCTCTAGCCAAGGCGATAGTGCCTTCGGGGTCTGGCGCGTCGATGGTCCTGAGCCGGCCTATAGCGGCCGTTTTTCGGTTGTGGCCGCTGGCGGGGTTGATGGGGTAACCGGTACAGACGGGGTCGCAGCGTTGGGAGGCGTTGTCGGGCAATATGGCGAAGGCTTGATCGTCGTGCAGGACGATGTCGACGATGCCACAGAGACCTCGACCATGAACCGCGTAAAACAGAACTTCAAACTGGTGGACTGGCGCTCCGTTAAGGCAGCCCTAAAGCTAGAGACAGATATAAACCCTTAAAAAATATTAAAAATTCAAGAGAATTAAATATCAGATTTCAACTTCACAATGGTCGAATGAGGCTCTGTGAGATAATATAGTTTTAGTTTGACGCGCATCATTCTCGGCGCGAATTACGGCTAGGTCTGCGGGATCCTATTTTGGCGACTGACCAAACCGCCAGATCAAGGCCGGAAGAAGCAACAGACTCATCAAGGTTGATGTGATCAGACCGCCCAGGATGACGAGCGCCATAGGACCTTGGATTTCACGCCCCGCCTGCCCGGTTTGAAGCGCTAGAGGTGCCAGACCGAGCGCAGTGACCAGTGCAGTCATCAAGATCGGCAAGACACGCTCGCGCGTGGCGAGAACAACCGTTTCCAAAGACCAATCCCGACCTTCATCTTTGACCAAATGGTCGGTATGCGAGATCAAAAGGATCGCATTGCGCGCAGCAACGCCAAATAGGGTCACAAAACCCACCAAAGCCCCAAGCGACAGCCCCGATCCCGTTACGGCAACGGCCAAGACCCCGCCAACCATGGCAAAGGGAGCCGAGGCAATAATCAACCCGACGGATCGACCATTACCGAAGGCGACGAGCAGCAGGGCCACTACGCCAACACCGGCCAAGGCGATATTAAACAGCAACTCTCGCTGAGCCGCTCTCGCCGCCTCAGCGGTTCCTGAAAATTCCAAATGGACGCCAGGGGGCAGTTTGAGGCCTTTAAGGGCAGCTTGCGCAGCAAGGGTGATTTTGGCCACCTGATTTGGCGGTGGATTGGTCGTGACGACCTGCCGACGCAGGCCGCCTTCATGCGAGATGATGGTCCGGCTATCGGTCAAATAGACCTGTGCAACCGTCTGAAGAGACACCATTTGACCGGTTGGCGACCGTAGCAAGAGCGACCCTACCGCTTCAGGATCTTGGCGGGCCTCTTCGGGCAAGGTTACGGCAATATCGATTGTTCTATCGGCCTTAAAGATCTGCGCCGCTGAAGTGCCCTGATAGGCGGTCTGGATCTGGGCGAGGACATCGTCCGCCGTGAAGCCCTGCTGCGCCAACTTGGTGAAATTGAGTTCAACCCGAACAGAAGGGGCCTTAGGCGGGGTTTGGATCTGGACATCGACGGCACCAGGAACCTTCTCGAGCAAGGCCGCGACCGCGTCTGCGGTATGGTCGAGGATATCGAGATCTTGGCCATAGATCCCGATCGCCAATGAGGCCGTCTCTCCGGTCAAACTCTCGCCGATGCGGTCGCCCAGGAAGGTCAAGACCTCTGTGGTCAGACCCGGATAGTGGTCCAGCACCGTGCGTATCTGATCTTGGACTTGGTCTTGATCCTTACCGCTCAGGCCCGGCTTGAGCTCAACGTGGAATTCACTGCGTTCAGAACCCCACGTGTCCTCACCGCCCTCAGCCCGTCCGATCTGCTGTTCTACGGTTTGGATCCCAGGAATAGCCAAAAGCTCTTTGCTTATCCCGACGCCATAGTCCCGCATGACCGCCAAGGAGGTGCCGGGAGGTCCTGCAACACCGAGCACAAAGTGACCTTCTCGAAAGGCCGGCAAGAGCTCACTGTTGAGTGTCACGAAGCCGCCTGCAGTCGCGATAATTGCGGCAACCGTCAGGGCGCTGGCCAGCCGGGGCAGCGCACAGATCCGGCGCAAGATCTTCTCGTGCCAATCCTTAGCGCGAACCAGATAGGCAGGCTCTCCCGGCAGATCAGCCCTTTGCAACAAAAGAAGGGTCAAGGGCGGCGTTACCACGAGGGCCACGATCAAGGAGGCCATGGTAGCAACAATGAAGGCCGCCGCGAGAGGACGGAAGAACGATCCCTGCAATCCATGGAGCATCAGCACAGGTAGCAGGACAAAGGCCACGACCAAGGTTGCATAGATCACCGGGGCCCGCACCTCGAGTGAGGCGGCTAGGATCGTCTCGATTGCCGAAACCTTCCCTCCCCTATTGGCTCGCAATCGCCGCACGATGTTTTCCACATCAATGACCGCGTCATCGACAACGACACCAAGGGCCACAGCCAATCCACCGAGCGTCATGGTGTTGATGCTCATGCCCATGGCGTTGAGGACAATGACCGCTGAGAGCAATGCCAAAGGAATGGAAACGAACGAGACCAAAACGGTTCGCGGGTCGCGCAAGAAGACAAACAGCACCAACCCGATCAGGACGGCACCAATGATGAGGTCATCCGACAGGCCCTTGAGGGCCGCTTCGATGAAGTTGGCGGGCCGGTGCAAGCCCGTCTCAATTTCGACGCCCTGGGCTTTCAAGGCGGGGGTCAGATCGGTCATAGCGGCCTCTACGGCGCGCGTCGCATCCAGTGTATTGGCCCCATACTGGCTGGAAAGGCTGATCAGAACACCGGGCTTGCCCATCACCAGAGCATCGCCCTTAAGCGGAATGGCACCGTCCCGCACCTCGGCCACATCACCAATGCGCACAGGTATGCCATCGATGATCGAGACCAGTCCCTTGGCTATGTCGGCGCTATTGGCCGCCTGACCTTGCGGTTCGATCAGGAGCCGCTGCTGTGGTGTATCGATCTGCCCGCCGCCGGTGACATTGGTCGAGGCCCGCACGGCAACAATCAGATCGTCAAAGCTTAGACCCTTGGCTGCGAGAGCCTCTGGGCGCGCTCGGACCTCGATGCGCCTTTGTAACCCGCCATAGAGCGTGGCGCGCGCCACACCGGGCACACTGAGGAGCCTCGGCTGAACCGTTGTCTCGACCAGATCGCGCAGGGCCATGGGATCAAGACGGGTGCTGGTGAAGCCTATTTTAAGAAGGTCCATGGTCGAGGAGGTCAGCGGCGCAACGACCGGAGACTTGGCCCCCGCGGGCATGACTGTGCCGGACAGGGCCTCTGCCACAATTTGCCGAGCGCGGAAGGGATCGCTGCCATCGGCAAAGACGACCGTAACGATCGACAGGCCCGCTATGGAGTCTGACCGAACCGATTGCACCCCCGCTGCACCGGCGACGGCGCGTTCGACCGGACGGGTCACCAACTGCTCGACCTGATCGGCGGCAAAGCCCTCGGCTTCGGTCTGGATCTCGGCTTGGGCGGGAACAAAATCAGGAAAAACGTCGAATGAGGCGCGGGACAGCACAACGCCGCCATAGATCGCTAACAGAAGGGCCGCAAGGGCCACAAGGCGTGGCCGGACCAGTGACCAACGAACGATGGCAGACAGCACGTCAGTCGTCCTTGTCAGGTGGGGTTGTGCCAGCCGTTTCAGCACTCAGCAGCATGGAGGCACCCTGAACTACCAAGGTTTCGCCAGCAGCGACGCCAGAGCGGGCGACCATTCCGGCCCCGTTTGCTTGGCCAATCACGACCGCTCGACGTTCAAATGTCGTGGGACTAAGCTTGACATAGACCCAAGTCTGCCCCCCCGACCTGAGTAACGCATCGCGAGGAATAACCACGCCAGAGCCCTTGAGCGGGGGGGTTAGACTGACCGGTGCGGTCAAGCCTGCCGCCAGTCGCTTCGCCAACGGACCAGTGACCTGCCCGATCAATCCAGGCGAACCCATGCGCGTATCGGCTGTTCGCGCAGCGCCTAGGATGGTCACGTGAGCCGTGCCCAAACCTTCAAAGGTCGCTTCTACGGCCTTCAGCCCCCCTTGCCCCAATGCGCTGGGGGAATCGATGCGCACCAAAGCGGCTTGGCCCGTGGTCAAAAGGTCGATCAGAACGGTCCTGCGCGCATCACTTAAAGCCCCAATGGGACCCCATTGAATCGCCAACTGTCGGCGATAGAGGGTGACGCGCGCGGCATCAACACGGGCTTGAGCCTGCGCGGCTTCGACCGCGCGCAGCGACAAGGCCGATCCATTGGCATTCAGGCTCTTGGCCCGGGCCGCTTCGGCGCGGGAGGCATCCGCAACGGCGATGGCGGAAGTCAGATCAGCGTCCAAACTTGCCAACGGCAGGGGATCCAAAATCTTGGCATAGCCGCTGACTGTTTCGGATTGACGGATCGAAGCGGCTGGTGCGGTCGCCAGATGAAGCCTCTGCTGAGTGGCAAGGGGCATAGACAAGGGCGCGGCCAAGGCGGGGCCCGCAAGGCTCAAGGCCATCAGGCTGCAGAAAGCTGCGCGTTTCAATGGGGTCATGGCTTGGCCTTTAAACGATCGACAGCAGTTTGTAGCCCTATCCTGTCCTGGACATTGAAGGGCCGCCGAAGGGCATCTTCCAGATCGGCTTGGGCGAGGCTCGCCAAATATCTTGTCTCGAGAGCCGATAGGTTTGATTCAGCGATAGCGGCCTTCGCAGAAGCAAAATCCAATCCGTCCGTTTCCCCAAATCGGTAGGTCATCTGAGCGTTGCCAAAGGCCTTGCGGGCCAACGGCAGGTCTGTTTGATCGGCTTGATTGCGATTGGTTTGAGCCTGCTTGAGCGCCGTCCAAGCCTGATCTACGGCCGCCAAAACAGCCGCTTGGCTCGTTTCCAACGCCCTGCCCGCCTCTACTCGCCGAGCATTGGCTTCAGCGATGGCTGCACGGTTCAAATCATAGGGCGGAAGGTTAAGTCCGACGGACAGGGGCAGCTTATCGACACCGCGTTCCCAGACATAGCCCGGACCCAGCCGTAGCTCTGGAAATTGCTTGGCATAGGCGAGGCGCAGCTCAAGATCGGAGCGTTCATAGGCCGCGACGGCAGATAGAACATCTTTGCGAAGCAGCACCGCGTCGCGTCGCCACGTCACGAGGTCCATCTGGTCGAACGCAATATCCTCTAGGTCAGCGGTGATCTTTAGGCTCTCGACCTTGTTCACCCGTACGCCCAACGCATCGGCCAAGACCTGATCGGCGCGGGCGCGTCGCGCTTTGGCAGCGCGCTCAAGGCCTTGAGCCAAGGCGAGGTCAGATTTCATCCGCACCAGCGCCAAATCAGGCTCTTCACCCTGCTGGGCCCGCTGCGCCATCAAGGTCACGGCGGTGCTGCGCGCCATAACCAGCTCAGAAGCAATTTTTTGCTCTTCATCGGCGTAACGCCGGTCAATCAGGCCGTGTTTGATCTTGGAATAGGTGCCCCAGAGCACTTCGGCATAGGCATAGTAGGCTTCAAGCGCGGTCAGGTCCGCCGATTGAACGCGACTGTCGCGCCGCTGGCCGAGGTCGGTTGGCAGATCCAAGGCTGCACCATAAAGCCACGGCGAGATGCCGCCCGCCGCTTTGGAATATTCAGTCGTCAAGCTGAGGCTAGCGGCAGGACGAATTTTGGCGCTTTGCGCCGCGGCGCGCGCTGTCATGAGGGACGATTGAGACTGTAATAGTGTCGGTGAAGTTTTCAGGGCTTGCGCTATGAGGTCGGACGGTGAGAGGCCCGCACCGTCTTGAACGCTCTCGAGCGGACGCGCATCATAGAGCAACGGATAGGCCCCTAAATCGACGGGTCGCGGCTCATACTGTGCGCAACCGCTCAGCAGCGTAAAGACGCAAATGATCGCCAGGTGTTTCAATATTTTGCCTTGGCCATTGGAACAGCGCGTATCTCTAACGGGAATGGTCGTCTGTTTGGTAACAATCGATTGTTTCTCGGTCTGAGCGTTTCACCAAAAGCGATAGGACGCGATTTCAGTCAATGGGCTGGCACCAGATAAATGGCTGTCATCATTGGTCCATAGGCTGATCGGGTTGGTTATTAGAAAATGGAAATCGTGATTTGAAACGCTCACTCGATCTTGCCTTGCTCCTGACCCTAAGCCTTTGGTCGAGCGTTGTTGAGGCACAGATCAAGCTGATCGGTATTGGCACGTTGGATCACAGCGCCAAGGGCACGAATGTCGACCTCTTGGCTGACAGCACGCAGCTCGAAAATGGTGTGCCTACCAATGTCCTTGGTGGGCTGGGCTCGGGCTTGGCCTATGCGGGCGGCGACACCTTTCTCGCGTTGCCCGATCGCGGACCGAATGCATCGCCCTACAACGGCTCAGTGGATGATACCGTCAGTTTCGTGTCTCGCTTTCAAACCCTGCGGATCAAGCTGTCTGAGCAGCCCGAGGGTCCAAATTTACCGATCGCGGTAAGCGTGGAGTTGATAGCGACGACCCCTCTGTTCAGTATTAAGCCCCTGACCTACGCCAAAGCCGGCCCTAGCCTGCCCGATGGCACGCCAAAGCTTAACACCCGCGCCAAATATTATTTCACGGGCCGGTCTGACAATTTCGACCCTTCACATCCGTCGACTTGGGAAGCCAATGGCCGCCTTGATCCAGAGGGCCTGCGGATCTCCAATGATGGCGCAAGCGTCTATATTTCGGACGAATACGGGCCCAATCTTCGCCAGTTCAACCGCGCCACGGGGCAGCTCTTGCGCAACATCACATTGCCTGAAAAATTGGCTGTCAAAAATTTGGTGCCCGCAGGCGATGATGAAATTGCCCAAAACCGTTCAGGTCGCACCGCCAATAAGGGAATGGAAGGCCTCGCCATCTCGCCTGACGGTCAGGTTTTAGTCGGAGCCATGCAGGCAGCCCTGTTGCAAGACGCCTCAGACCCCGCAACGAAAAAATTGATCCGTTTGATCAGAATCGATCTGGCAAGCGGGGCGGTTCAGGAATTTGGTTACCGGCTAACAGACGGTTCTGGGGTCAGTGAAATTTTGGCCATCAATAGCCACGAGTTTTTGCTGTTAGAGCGCGATGGCGCGGGTCTTGGCGATAAAAATCCAACGGCCGTAGCCAAGAAGCTTTTTCGCGTCGATCTGGCTAATGGAGTTGATATCACTGACCTCAAAGGTACGGCAGCATTGGCGGCGGTTTTGAAAAAGACGCTGGTCCTAGATGTCGTTGAGGCTCTTGCTGCAGGGGGCATAGACGCGAGCAATGTACCGGCCAAATTAGAGGGCATTGCCTTTGGCCCGGATGTGAAGGTCAAGGGGCAGAGCCTCCACACCCTCTTTATGACCAACGACAATGACTTTGGGCCCGATATAGCGGGCCCCAACCGTATCTATGTTTTTGGATTTGACGGTGACGACTTGGCCGCTAGCGACCCTCAAAAAATCAATTCAGCGAACTGACAATAACGTAAACGTCAGTAACGACACAATTTTGGTCATAAAAAGTCACAAATCCTTCACTTGATAATATCGTCAGTAAGGCCTCAAAGCCCTCACAGGTAAGGTGGGCGGTGGATTAAAGATGAATCTTTAACCTGTATGCGCACCTCAATTTGCGTGGGGCAAAATTCATCATGACACGGACAATTTTTTCAAGATTACTAGCTGTTTCTAGCGTTTCTGCATTGGCCCTTTCGGCGTCATTAACATGGGCCAGTCAGGTACACGCCGCTGAGGCCGCAAAGCCTTCATCCGTCGACGCAAAAGAGGTCGAAGAGATCGTCGTGACCGCGCCGGTTGGCCGCGCTGCTGACGTTGCGCCGGTCAAGGCATCTTTGACTGCCGTCCAGCCACAAGCCGTTATCACCCGCAAGTTCATCGAAGAATCTGCCCCGCGCGTCGGTGACTTCACGACCACGGTCGTTTTGGCCCCTTCAATGGTCACCACCCCCAATCCGAACGGCTCCGGCGCAACAGACGGCGCGAAGCTGTCGATGCGCGGCTTTCAGGATGGCGAGTACAACATCACCTATGACGGTATCGCTTGGGGTGACACGAACGGTCCCAGCCACCACTCAAACTCATTCTTCCCCTCATCCACCATTGGCGGCGTGGTGGTTGATCGCGGACCTGGCTATGCAACCGATCTTGGCCAAGCCAATTTCGGCGGCGCGGTGAACCTTTACTCTTTGCCCTTCGAAGATGACTTTACGGTTCGCCAGACCCTCACGGTCGGCAGCTACGGCACTTCGCAGTCGGTCACCACGCTCGGCACCGGCCCGGTCAAGGCACTGCACGACGCTAATTTCGTCATGAACATCATGGGCTATAAGACCGACGGCTATTTGACCCATAGCCCGAGCGATGGCCTAAACGAATTTTTCAAGGCAACCTTGCCCGTCAATGACAAGGTGTCGATCACAGCGCTCTACACACACAACTACAATACCTATAACCAGAGCGACAGCGTCACCCCGGCCACCCTGGCCCAGACCGTGGCCTATGGTAAGCGCTTCTCGTTGAGCAATGACCCCACGCTGCAGACCTTTAAGGACTATAACTTCACCAAGAAGCAAACCGATTTTGGCTATATCCGCGCCAATGTCGATCTTGGCGGCGGTCTGAAGGCTGAAAATACCGCCTATAGCTACTGGTACAGCAACAAGACCCTGTCAGCAGCCAACGGCGCGGCAGATGCGACGATCGGTGCGGTCGCTCTAGCGGCTGCCAACAAGGTCATATTGAACCCCGCAGCCGTCTATCCCATCGGCGGTTCAGGCTATTCCTCGAGCCTGAAGGTCAACGGCATTCCCGGCTATTCCAAGCGCAACGAATATCGCGTGCGCGGCGACATCCTGAAGTTCGACAAGGATTTTGCGACCGGCAAGGCCACCTTCGGCATCATGTACGAGATGGCCCAGACCAGCCGTTCGCGCTTTGACTTTGACTGGGTCACCTTCCGCCCGGATTACCGCGAAAAGGCGGCCCTGATCACCGGCGACTTTGGTTGCGCGGGCCTTCCAACCACGGTTGCGCCAGGCAAGACCTACAACGGTGCTTGCCAGGTTCCTCTGAACATCGCCTATAACGAATATTCAGGCTGGCATCAGTATCAGACCTTCGCTCAATATGAGTGGAAGCCCAACGATAAGCTGACCGTCACGCCAGGTGTTAAGCACGTCAATTTCGAGCTCTATGTCCACGCGCCGGCCTTGGCTGTGAAGGGCTCGATTCAACCGGCCTATACCTCGTCAACCTACACGGCGACCCTGCCCTTCCTGACCGCGAACTATCGCATTCAGCCAAACTGGGCGGTCTATGGTCAGTATGCGCAGGGCTTCTTGGTCCCCAGCATCGGCGTTTTCTATGTGAATGCTCCGGGTAAGAACAAGGTTGAGCCACAAACGTCGACCAACTATCAGTTGGGTACGGTCTATAACTCCGGCAACATCACGATCGACGCCGACATCTACTATATCGACTTTAAGAACAAGATTCAGTCGGTGACCGATGTTGCGACCAACGAAACCTACCAAACCAACCTCGGTGGCGCGACCTACAAGGGCGTTGAAGGCCAGATCACCTATGTCTGGGCCAAGGGTCTAAGCACCTTCGGCAACCTTTCAGTCAACAGCGCTGAAGGCAAGAATGATCCCTACAATGCCGGTTACAATGGTCATCAGCTCCCCAAGACGCCGTTCTGGACCGGTGCAGCTGGCGTTCGTTATCAAAAGAATGGCCTCCTCACCTCGGATGACAGCTTTATCGCGACCTTGAACGAAAAGATCATTGGCCCACAGTTCACCAATGGTGCCTCGGGTGCGACCGGACCTAGCGGTAAGGTTCACGCCTTCGATCAGGCTGATTTGAGCGCGACCTACAGCCTTGGTCGTTACAGCATCCAGGCTCAACTGCTGAACCTGCAAGACCACCAAGATGTGACCTCGTTCAAGGGCTCTGCCCTTGTCGCGGGCACCAACCTGCCCGCCCAAACCCTCGCTCAGGGCGGCGCAGCCAACATCTTTACCTATCAGACCGGCCGCAGCTATCAGGTAACGCTGAAAGCCGTGTTCTAAACCAAGCGTCAAAGGGCTCGGCGTGAACAGCGCCGAGCCACACCTTTCTTTGCTGGCCCCCTCAAGGCTTTGACCATCAGGTCGATCCATCCCTTACGGAGCATCCCATGATCCGCCGCCTGTTGGTCAGCACCACTCTTATAGCCGCCATAAGCCTTGCGGCACCGGTCTCGACCTCAGCAGCGTCGGCGCAGGTTGCCAGTAAGCCGTCCGTCCCTTCAGTACCGGCCAAACCTAAGAAGGTGCTGAAGTACCTGATGGTCAGTGACATAGACCCCAAGCGTCTATTGCCGCCCCCTCCGGTGGACGGATCGGCCATGGCCTTGGCCGATCTTGCTGAATTGCATCGTATCATTGCCGCGCGGACGCCCGAGCGGTTGGCGCAGGCACAGTGGGATGATGACCACGAAGATGCCTCAGCCTTCAATGCCACGGTTGCTGCGGGTTTTGATGTTGCAAAACTGCCTATGACCGCTGAACTGCTAGAGGACGTTAATGTCGACGCCGGCCTAGCAGCGGCTGCCGCAAAGTCCCTGTTTAACCGCAAACGCCCTTGGGCCGTAGACTCGACCATTCCGACCTGTGATCCAAACGATGCCCCGCTGACCTCTTATCCCAGCGGCCATTCAACGCGCGGCTATGCCATCGCCATGACCTACGCCCTGCTCATCCCTGAAAAGGCCCAAGCCTTTATGAGCCGCGGGGCGGACTACGCCTATAGCCGTCAGGTTTGCGGCTCACACTATCCAAGCGACACGGTTGCCAGTCAGGCCTTAGCGGCCTCGCTCGTGGCGACCCTGAATAAAAATCCGGAATTCCAGGCCAACCTCGAGGCGGCTCGCGCTGAACTTCGGTCCGGCCACTATACCGGACAATAGGTCATAAGATTCAAAAAGGGACGGGCCTGCACTTCAGTCAGCGGCCATCTCGACAACGGTCTGAGCAATATCGGACCTCGTCCCAGACCTTTTCCCATTTCTTGCGCCAAGAGAAAGGCCTGGCACAGGTCGCGCAGATTTTGGTGGGAAGATCACTCTTCTTGCGCATCTTCGGCATGATGTTTCTCCAGGCCTGATGAACCAAACGGCTCGCATTATCGTAACAGATAGGTCGGTAAAGACACGTCTACCCAGAGCTATGGATCCCTTATGAAAAGCCTATGTCTGGTGCTTGGCGATCAGTTGACCAGAGGCTTAAGCGCCCTTGATGGGATCGACCAGGCCCATGACATCATCTTTATGGCTGAGGTCGAGCAAGAGACCCGCTATGTCCCTCACCACAAGCAAAAGATTGTCCTGATCCTTTCGGCCATGCGCCACTTTGCAAAGACCCTAAGGCAAGAGGGCTTTCAGGTTCACTATGTTGCGCTCGACGATCCGGCCAATAGCGGTTCCTTTAGCGGAGAACTGGCCCGCGCGGTCGCCCTACATCAGCCGGATCGCGTCATCGCCACCGAGCCCGGAGAATGGCGGGTCGCCGACATGATGCGAGGTTGGGCCACCCAGCTTGGCGTTCCGCTTGAGGTTCGCGATGATGATCGGTTCTTCTGCTCTCGCCAGCGGTTTGCAAAGTGGGCCGAGGACCGAAAATCCTATCGGATGGAGTTCTTCTACCGCGAAATGCGCCGCGAGACGGGCCTGCTGATGCAGGGTGATCAGCCAGAAGGCGGCGAATGGAACTATGATAAGGAAAATCGCAAGTCCCTGCCCGCGCACCATCCCCTCCCCTCGCGATTGCGCTTTGAGCCGGACGAGATAACCCGCGATGTGATGGCTCTGGTCGAGCGCCGCCACGCCGATCATTTCGGCGACCTAGAGCCGTTCGGCTGGGCCGTGACCCGTGAAGACGCCCTCGAGGCGCTCGATCATTTTATGACGGTCTGTCTGGTGGGCTATGGCGACTATCAAGACGCCATGAAGACCGGCGAGCCCTTCGTCTATCACGCGATCATTTCGCCCTATCTCAATTGCGGGCTCTTAACCCCCCGCGAAGTCTGCGCCCGCGCCCAGCTGGCCTTTTATGCGGGCCATGCACCGCTCAATGCGGTGGAAGGCTTCGTCCGCCAGATCTTGGGGTGGCGCGAATATATCCGCGGAATCTATTGGCACCACATGCCCGCCTACCAGGGGACCAATGCGTTAGAGGCCCATCGCCCCCTGCCCGACTTCTTCTGGACCGGCGACACGCAGATGAACTGTATGGCGCAGGTGATCAGCGATACCCGCCAACATGCCTATGCCCATCATATCCAAAGGCTGATGATCACCGGAAACTTCGCGCTGCTGGCAGGCCTTGAACCGCGCGCCGTCGAGGAATGGTATTTGGCCGTCTATATCGACGCTTTCGAGTGGGTGGAACTGCCCAATACCCACGGCATGGTTCTGTTTGCCGATGGCGGATTGCTGGCCTCCAAGCCCTATGCAGCATCCGGTGCCTATATCTCCCGTATGTCCGACTACTGCAGCGGCTGTGCCTATGATGTGAAAGAAAAGAGCGGACCCTCCGCCTGCCCCTTCAACCTGCTCTACTGGCATTTTTTGATCGAGAACCAGCAACGGCTTTCGCCCAATCCGAGGATGGCTATGCCGTATAGAACCCTTGGTAAGATGAGCGATGATCGCAGAGCCCAGGTCACGCGCGAGGCGACGTCTTTTTTAGACACGGGCATCAACCTTAAACGCCCAAGGCAGATGGCACTGGACCTCTAGGGCCCCTGCGGAAGACTGGCACGACCAGTCTGGCTCACGACGCGTCAACTGCCTCATCTTTATCAATCATTTTGATGATAAGTACCGTCTAAGTCTTTGTGTTTTAGAAGAGCCTTCTAAATGTCCATTTCCCAATATGCCAAGGACGGCCTGTTTACTCCGGTCCAGATTGCTTCAGTTTTACAGACCACCTGTGATGAGGTGGCACGCACAGCTGGGCTGGGCCTAGATGCCGTCCAACGCAAGGCGCGCATTGGCTCGAGCAAAACCCAGCGGCGATTACGCGAAATGGTAGAGATCCTCAACAAGGTGGAGCCGCGGCTTGGATCGGCCCTCATGGCTTACGCTTGGTATCGCTCCCAGCCTCTTGCGGGCTTTTATGGTCAAACCGCGATGCAACTGGTGCGCGGTGGCCGCGCTGACGATGTGCTGGACTATATCGATGCGGTCGATGCCGGTGTGCATGCCTAACCATGCAATATCATGGTCGGCTCTATCGCGCGCTTAATCCGGTCTATGCGCGAACGCCTCTATCGGGCCAAGGCGCGGCCCTCTATGGCGACCAGTTCAATCCGAAAGGCATGCCTGCGCTCTATACCTCACTTTCTATTATGACGGCGCTAAAGGAGGCCAATCAGGTCGGACGGCTTCAAGCGACCACATTGGTTGCCTACCAGGCAGCATTTGAGAGCCTTTTTGATGGCCGCGATGGGTTTGCCTTGGCTGATCAAGGCTTCACTCTTGCCGACTGAACCAGCAATTCCTGGCGCGATCAGGCTAGGGCCCAAGGCGAAGCGCCAAGCCGGACCTTAGCGCGGCGTCTCGTAAAAGCAGGCTATCATGGCCTGATGGTGCCCAGCTTTGCCGCAGGCGCGACCGCGGTAGACCTTAACCCCGTTCTCTGGCAATGGAGCGATCGCCCCCCAACCCAACTCGAATTGATTGATGATGAGGCGCAAGGTCCTGATCGAAATTATGATTATAACTTCAATGACGGGCCATGATTCTCGAGCCTATCGTTGGGTCTATCCCCGCAGAGGTCCCGAACACGACATGGGAACTTAAGGGGGTCGAAGGCTCTTAAGCCGCCTTCACCACACGGATTTCCAAGACCAAACCAGCCGCGGTAGCGAGATTGACCAAGGCGTCGAGCGAAAACTTGCCAAGCTTGCCTCGAAGGAGGTCATTCAGCCGTGGCCGAGTGATGCCGAGCTTACTAGCGGCGGCCTCTTGCGTCATATCCCAAGACTTGACGCGATCCACGAGCAGACTGAGCAGATCTGCCCGAGCTTTCATATTCGCGGCCTCGGCCGGGGTTTTGGCCAAGGCGTCGAACACATCCTCAAAAGTCTGAACTTCCATGACCTATCCTCTCCATGCGCGTAGGCGATTGGCCGCCAGATCGATATCCTTTTGCGCCGTCTGCTGGGTCTTCTTCTGGAAGGCATGGAGTACGACAACACTGTCGCTCAAGGTCGCCAGATAGATCACCCGAAAGGCGCCTGACGCTTCCCGGATGCGGATTTCCCGCACGCCTAGGCCAACCGTCTTCATCGGCTTCCAGTCGGCAGGATCAAGACCCTTCTGGACTGCGCGCAGGCTGATAGCCGGCGACAGACCGGGCTTGGTCTGGAAAGTCCTGCAAGCGAGCAAGACTGTCTCCGAGGAATACGATTGGCTTCACAAGCGGCACTGTATCTATATCGATACAGTTAGGCAAGGCGATTTGGGTTGGCCGGCAACCGACTGGCCGCCATGCGCACGCAATTCACCTTGTGGGATCACATTACTCGAACAGAGCTATGATGCGCTAGTAAGCCTGCCAGAAGTGGCGGTCTGATCGATCCGGCTCTGCTCGAAATCGTGAAGACCGCTGAAGGTAGACGGCACTGAACCCATAGGGTCTCACCAGGGGATGGGGGAACCAAGATGATCGAAGAACCCGCCGGTTTGAGCCGGAGCTAACTGATCGATCACATCCAGTAGCCGCGCCGCAGAGCCCTCGGCGGTCTGAATCTCTAACCCATCCTTGCTAAAGGGCGCGGAAAGGCCAGTGGCAACTGTTCCAGGATGAAGGGCAACGCAGATGGCGTCTGGCGAGCGCCGCTTCAATTCCACAGCAGCCGTCCTGACCAGCTGATTGAGCGCTGCCTTCGAAGCGCGATAGGAATACCATCCCCCCAAACGGTTATCGCCAATGCTAGCCACCCTTGCCGAGAGGGTGGCAAAGAGAGATTTTCCGGTTCGCGGCAGGAGCGGCAGCACATGTTTCATGATCAAGGCTGGACCAATGGCGTTTAGAGCGAAAGCTCGTGCCATCTTGGCGGCGTCGATCTGTTGCAGGCTCTTTTCGGGACCCTGATTTTCGTCATGCAAGAACCCTGTCGCATCGATAACAAGCCGGATCTCACCCTTGCTGGCGGCATGGGCCGCGGCACACTGAAGGCTGGCCTCGTCTAAGAGGTCGATTGCCACAGGTGTGGTGCGACTGAAGGCGACCACATGGTCGAACCTTTGACTTTCCAAAAGGGCTTGATTGAGAGCACGCCCAATACCGCCGCTCGCCCCAAAGACAACCGCAACGCTTCGGGTCTGAAAACTGTCTAGCCGGGCCGCGGCTTGAGTTTCATCCATTGATTTTGGCCATCATCCTGCCGTGCCCTACACTCTGAGATAGGGTTCATAGACCCTATGGGTAGATCCTGTCGAACGATGGGCGCGATCAATCAATCTTGTGTTTGACCCGGCGCCACGCAATGGTTCTGGATAGGGTTTCAGGAGCCAAAATGTGTCAGATCTCGAAGGCCAAACCGCAAATGCGGCGCAGATTGACTACTGGAATAGGACGGCAGGTCAAACCTGGGTGCAACATCAAGACCAGCTTGATCGCCAGATCGAACCTTTGGGCCTTGAGGGTATCAAGGTTCTAAACCCTTCGGTTGGCGAGCGGGTCTTGGATGTTGGCTGTGGTTGTGGACAGACAAGCTTGAAACTTGCCGAATATGTCGGACCGACGGGGGCCGTAACCGGCGTAGACATTTCCGCTCCGATGCTAGAGGTCGCCCGAGCGCGGCCTTTAAGAATATGCGCCGCGCGCTAAAGCCTCATGGCCGAATGACCTTTGTCTGCTGGCGTCCCTTCCAAGACAATGTCTAGATGAGATTGCCCATGGAGGCGGCGCGGCCGTTTCTTCCAGCTTCAGCGCCATCAGATCCGAACGCGCCCGGTCCTTTTGCCTTTGCCGATGCCGACCGGGTTCAATCCATTCTCATGCAAGCTGGTTTTACAAGGATCAGCATCCAGCCCTTTGACATGGCCATTGGCGGCTCACCGCTTGATCAGACCGTCGCCTTGACCTTTCGCGTAGGCCCTCTCGCATCGATCCTAAGGGAACAGCCAGACCTGAAGCCGGTCGTCGAAGAGGCTGTAAGGTCCGCCATTTCTCCTTACCAAACACCAGACGGCGTCCTAATGCCCGCCGCTGTTTGGATCGTCAGTGCAACCAAGAACTAAGGGGCTAGGTCTTATCGGCTAAAGAGGCAGCCTGATTTAACAATCTGTCATTGTCTACTGTTAGTGGTAAATGTAAAAGAGCACCTTGCTTACCGTTTTCTAACGGTCGGAGATCTAAGATGACAAGGATGAACCTGAGGACCGCCGTGGTCTCGCCTCTCAGCCTCGGACTATTGATATTGGTCGCCACGCCGTTGCAGGCTCAGCAACAAGTGGCTTTACCCCGCATCATTGGGGCCGCGACGACGCAAACTCCAGGGGCAATCCAAGGCGGATTTGATCTTCCCAATGGCTGGCGCGTCACGCCTGCTGGCAAGGTCGTAGCGATCGGCGGAGATCTAATCCTAAAGATGGTCACCGCGCCGGATGGTAAGGCGGTCATCGCCGTCAATTCAGGCTTTCGAGCCCATAGGCTTACGGTCCTTGATCCTGCGACAAAGGCCGTCGTTCAGCGCATCGCCTTAAAGTCTACCTGGCTGGGGCTTGGTTGGTCACCGGATGGTAAGAGCCTCTATGTCTCCGGCGGCAATGCGGCGGGAGGTCGAACGCCCACGGCTGCGCCTATCTATCGTTTTGACTATAAGAATGGCCGGCTATCGGCCCAGCCTAGCGGCACACTCTATGAGACCTTGCCCTTGGATAAGGTCATGTGGTCCGGCGTCGCACACCACCCGTCCAAGCCGCTGGTCTATGCGGCCAATCGAGGCGTCGATGATCAACCGACCTTTGTCGCCGTGTTTGATGCGGCCAGTCGCGCCTTGTTGACCCGCATTCCGGTCGAAATCAGTCCCTATCAACTAATTTTTTCCACCGACGGCACGCGACTGTTCGTCTCCAACTGGTCCAGCCGTTCGGTCAGCATCATCGACACTGCGACCAATCAGGTGATCGCTACCCTTCAGGTTGGGGCCAACCCCAATGACATGGCCCTGTCTGCCGATGGGCGTCTGTTTGTTGCCTGCTCCGCAGACAACAGTGTTCACGTCATCGACACCAAGACCTTGACTGTGACCGAACGTGTTTTGACGACCTTGCACCCCTTTTCGCCTCAGGGCTCGACACCCAATGGCGTGACTATCGATCCTAAGCGCAAGCGTCTCTATGTCGCTAATGCTGACAATAACAATGTTGCGGTCATCGATATTGCCAAGCCGGGCCGTAGCGACGTACTCGGCTTTATTCCGACCGGATGGTATCCTGCAGCCTTGACGATCGCGGAAAAGGGCGATGCCCTCTATATTGGAGTGGCTAAAGGGCAAGCGGGCTCTGCCGACCGGCACATCCAGAACACTGCTCTCAAAGATGTGTCAGGGGAGACGATTCCGTCCGCTATTATCAGTAAGATTGAACGTTTTTCACTAATAGACCTCGATAGGCACCTTTCAGCCTATACCAAACAGACCCTCGCCAACTCGCCCTATAATGACAGCTTGCTTGCTAAGGCGCGCCCATCAAAGACGCCGTCGGTAATTCCAAGCCGTGTTGGGGCGGGATCACCCATCAAGCACGTGATCTATATCATCCGAGAAAACCGCACCTATGATCAGGTCCTAGGTGACCTGCCCGGTGCGAACGGTGATCCAAGCCTGACCATTTTCGGCGAAAAAGTCACCCCTAACGCCCATGCGCTGGCAAGACAGTTTGGCACATTTGACAATTTCTACGCGGATGGGGAGGTCAGCGTTGATGGCCATTCTTGGTCAACGTCAGCCTATGCCACAGACTTCACTGAAAAGATGTGGCCTGCCAACTATGGCGGTCATTCTAAGGTCTCTAAAGCTCCAGCATCTATACCGGTGGGAGGACATCTTTGGGATCTCGCACGGTCCAAGGGCCTTACCTATCGCAGCTATGGCGAATACGCCGTCCTGTCCGCTGACGGAAAGACTATGGAGGCTGCACCTGGAATTGATGGCCTAGTCGGTCACGTGGCACCTGACTTTCTCGGCTTCGGCCGCAATGTCCGCGACACGGAAAATGTCAAAGTCTTCCTGCGTGAATTTGACGAGTTCGAAGCCGCCTTTGAAAGCGCCGACCCGAACAAACGCCTACCTAACTTCACGGTCATGCATCTAAGCGAGGACCATACCAGGGGCACCAAGCTAGGTGCCTTCACACCCATAGCGGCGGTCGCCAACAATGACTGGGCCTTGGGCCAGCTAGTCGAACGGGTGAGCCGTTCAAAATACTGGGCGCAAACAGCGATCTTCGTCGTCGAGGATGATGCTCAAGACGGTCCCGATCACGTTGATGCGCGCCGTACCGTCGCCTTGGCGATAAGCCCCTACAGCCGTTTGGGAAAGGTCGACTCCACCCTCTATTCGACCAGCTCGATGGTTCGCTCGATTGAGCTGCTCCTTGGCCTGCCGCCCATGAGCCAGTTCGATGCGGCCGCAACACCGCTCTATGCCGCATTTGGGGACAAGCTAGACCTAACGCCCTACACCGCACTCGCACCCTTGGTCAACGTCAATGCCAAGAACCTGGTGACCGCTTGGGGCGCAGAAGAGAGCGCAAAAATGAATTTGGCCGAAGTCGATCGCGCGCCTATGGGCCGCTTGAACGAGATCATCTGGCGCAGCGTGAAGGGTCCGGACGCACCCATGCCCTCCCCCATCCATCGCTATCGCGCCCTTGTTCAAGGTCCGCAGGATGATGACGACTAGCCGCAAAAAGCTGCTATTTTGGGTCGGACATGACCCAAAACCTATCCAAGACCGATGAGCTACGGCCGGGGCAGCGCCTCGGCTCCATCCTGCGTGCCTCGGCTGGCAATATGGTCGAGTGTTTTGACTGGTTCAGCTACGCCGCCTTTGCACTCTATTTCGCCAAGGTGTTTTTCCCCGCCGGTGACCAGACAGCCCAGTTGCTCAATTCGGCGGCCGTCTATGCGGTCGGGTTCTTTTTTAGGCCCTTGGGGGCTTGGCTGATGGGGCTCTATGGCGACCGGGTCGGACGACGCGGAGCCTTGATCGCCTCAGTCTGGCTCATGTGCATTGGCTCGATGGCCATCGCCCTTTGCCCCGGTTACGCAACCATTGGCATTACAGCCCCTATCGTCTTGGTCATTGCTCGGATCTTGCAAGGGATCAGCATGGGCGGCGAATATGGCACCAGCGCCACCTACATGTCTGAGATGGCCGGTCGCCGTGATCGCGGTTTCTGGTCAGGGGTGTTCTATGCCACCTTGATGAGTGGTCAGCTTCTGTCCTTGGCCCTTTTCCTCGTTCTTGGACATATGCTCTCCCCGGAAACCATGCAGGCTTGGGGCTGGAGAATTCCATTCTTTCTTGGCGGGGGGCTGGCCCTTGCCGTCTTCTGGCTGCGGCAGGACATGAAGGAAACGCCATCCTTTATGGCAAGAGCCAAGGTCCGGGTCACGACTTGGGACCTTGTGCGCAGCCATCCGCGCCAAAGTCTTATGGTCATGGGGCTGACTGCTGGCGGCACGCTCGGCTACTATACGTTCGGGACCTATATCCAAAAGTTCCTCGCCAATACGTCTGGCTTTTCGAAAGATCAGGCCAGCCTGATAACCGCCGGAGCGATGTTCATCTTCATGCTGGCGCAGCCCCTTGTCGGTGCACTATCGGACCGTATCGGAAGGCGCCCGCTTTTGATCAGCTTTGGCGTGGTCGGCGCGGCCATGACTTGGCCCGTGCTCTATGCCCTGTCTCACACCAAGGATGTGGGCTCGGCCCTGATGTTGGTGACCTTCGCTCTTCTGGTGGTGAGCCTCTATTCCGCCGTCAATGCCATCGTAAAGGCTGAGCTCTTTCCAACTGAGGTCAGAGCGCTTGGTGTGTCCCTACCCTACTCTCTGGCCAATGCGATCTTTGGCGGAACAGCAGAATTTGTTGCCCTCGCCTTCAAGCAGGCCGGCCATGAGACCTGGTTTTTCACCTATGTCACAGTGGTGATCTTTGCATCGCTATTGGTCTATCTGGGCTTACCAGAAACGCAAAAAAACAGCCGAATTGTTGAAGATTGAGGAACAGACCATGCCGTCCATCAGTGACCCTCTAACCCTGCCGTGCGGCGCCGTCCTGCCCAATCGACTGGCTAAAGGGGCCATGACGGAGGGCCTTGCGGACCCTCAAGGTCGCGCGACACCTGAACTTGACCGGCTCTATGGTCTTTGGGCCGATGGTGGCTGCGGTCTGCTCATCACGGGCAACGTCCAGATCGATGGCGACCATCTCGAGCGGCCCGGCAATGTCATTATTGATCGACGTCCAGACCCGACCGCTCTGGCCAGTTTGACGGCCATGGCTAAGGCGGGCGTGCGCGGCGGAGGCCACATATGGATGCAGATCAGCCATGCGGGCCGCCAGACCCAGGTCACGGTAAACCCTCACCCCAAGGCCCCTTCTGCGGTCGCCCTGGGCCTGCCCGGCAAACAGTTTGGCGTTCCCGAGGCCCTGACTGAGGCTGAAATTTCAGACCTGATCGAGCGCTTTGGTGTAGCCGCCGAAGTCGCCCGCGAGACGGGTTTTACCGGCGTGCAAATCCATGCGGCACACGGCTATCTCCTGTCACAGTTTCTGAGCCCTCGGGCCAACCTTCGCACCGATCAGTGGGGTGGCTCGCTTGAAAATCGGGCACGGATGCTGATGCAGGTCATTGCGCGGGTTCGCCAAGGGGTTGGACGAGACTTTCCCATCGGGGTCAAACTCAATTCGGCAGACTTCCAAAAGGGCGGATTTGCTTTTGAAGACAGTATCATTGTGGCCGGTTGGTTGCAGGCCGCAGGGGTCGATCTCCTGGAGATTTCCGGCGGGTCCTATGAGCAGCCCGCCATGATGGATCTGGCTGGAATGGAACCGGTCGACATGCCGGTTCAAAAGGCCTCGACCGCGAAGCGCGAGGCCTATTTCGTCGATTTTGCCAAGACCATGCGCCAATCCCTGACCATGCCCCTGATGGTCACGGGCGGATTTCGCACCCGTGCAGCCATGAATGCGGCGCTGGAACAGGGCGGAGCCGACATTATCGGCCTTGGCCGTCCCCTGTGTGTCGACACGGCAGGTCCAGCGAAACTGCTGGCCGGCGCGGATGAGCTCGACCGTTGGGAAACCAAGCTTCGGCTCTTGCCCCCGATGCTGCAGTTTCTCGGTGGATTAAAATTGATCAAGTCGATCGAAGGGTTCGCCGTGACCTATTGGTACTATGCCCAACTTGATGCTCTGGCCCGAACCGGCAAGGCCAATATCCAGATATCGCCTTTCGCAGCCCTGATGCAGGTCACCAAATCCGGTGCCGCTTGGCTCAAGGCCCGAAGGGCTTAGCGAGATATCTTGAGGCCTAGCGACTGTAGCTGCGCCAAGAAATCTGCCTCGTCTTCGAGGCAACGAAGGTCAAGTACAAGGCTATTGTCCGTTACCCGTCCGATGATGGGTATGGGCAGTTGCCGCAATGTCGTAGCCAAATCTTTTAAGGCCTTCCCCGCCCTCTTCGCCTCAAAGCGACAGACCAAAGCCGCGCTAGGAATAACATCGACCGGCAAGGAACCGCTGCCTACTTGGCTAAGAACAGGCTCGGTCGTGACCGTCCAAGCCGTGCCCAAGGCCGCCGCTAAGGTCGGCTCTATCCGCTGAGCCATGGCTGAAATTTGCTCAAGCGGCCGGGTGAGAAGCCGCAACGTCGGAAGGTCCTGCGCAAGACGCTCTGGATGCCGATAGGCCATCAAGGTCGCTTCGAGCGCCGCTAGGGTTAGCTTCGAGACCCTAAGGGCCCGCTTTAGCGGGTGGCGGTTGATCCGATCAATCAGCGCCTTCTTGCCCACGATAAGACCGGCCTGCGGTCCACCCAATAGTTTGTCACCGCTGAAGGTCACCAGATCGGCACCCGCCGCAATAATATCGGCGACAATAGGCTCTTTAGGCAGCCCATAGACGCTCAGATCAATCAGGCTTCCCGCACCCAAATCAACGATCAGGGGCAGACCATGCGCGTGGGCGACCTCAGCCATGTCGGCTTCGGACACTGACGAAGTGAAGCCTTGGATGACATAGTTGCTGGCATGAACCTTCATCAGCGCCGCCGTAGAGGGTCCAATCGCATTGGCGTAGTCGGACCTATGGGTGCGGTTGGTGGTGCCGACCTCGACAAGGCGCACATTGGCGCTTCGCATCACATCGGGAATGCGAAAGGCGCCGCCGATCTCAATCAACTCTCCGCGCGAGACGACCACTTGCCGCTTCTGAGCCACGCCAGCCAAGGTGAGCAGCACAGCAGCTGCGTTATTATTGACCACGGTCGCGGCTTCCGCTCCGGTCAGTTCGGTCAGCAGGGTTTCGACCAGACTATCGCGTTCGCCACGCTGGCCAGTTTCAAGGTCAAATTCGAGGTTACAGGCCTCGCCCATGGCCATGGTCGCATGATCAATTGCCGCCTGAGACAGACACGCGCGACCAAGATTGGTGTGCAGGACGGTGCCCGTCAGGTTGAACAGCCTGCGCAAGGACGACGTTCGCCGAGCCATCAACTCGGTTCGCACAGCATCGCAAATTTGGGGCTCAGATAGGGGTTGGTCGTCGCTGGCAACCCTAGCGGCCCGATATTCCGCCAAGACCGCACGAATGGCACCGATCACCGCAGTGCGCCCATAGGTCTCCATCATAGGCCCCATCTCAGGGTACTGAGCGATACGGTCTACCGAGGGGTAGGGACTGTTCGATGGGTTGGACATGATACCTGAAACAAATGGGCTAGCGAGACGCGCTCACACACTGGCGCAGGACGTCCGGCGAGGCACCATAATAATGCCTACAGGGGAACGAAGCCTCAAGACGCACCAATCCTCTCGCCCTTTGAGAGGTGTTTGGCTCCCGACCCACACACCACCTTGCTGGCCCTTCATTCGCTGTCCACTGTGGATGTTTGCATACGCTGATGCTCCACGTAGCGGCGTCAAAGAAAAAGGGTTCATCCAATGAAGCAACCTTATGTGCTGGCCATAGCAACCGCGATCGCGACCGTCTTGGCAGCAGCAGCTTGGGCAGGAGACGTTCCAACATCCGGCGTAGCGGCCAATGGTTCGCCGGGCTGGCATATGCAAAAGGGCTCCCCTGATCCGGGTGGCCGCACCATCGTCGATGCGGATGGCAAGGTCACTGTTCTTCCACGTCAACCCGGTGTCGCCGGACCTGTAGGCGGAAACCTCCCGAACTGCTCGAAATCGACCATTTGCACCCGCAAGGGCGGTCCGAGCCGTCAGGTCACTGACCGGGTCACATGGGACGAGACGATGGGCTATAGCTTCAGCTATCCCTTCCATCTGCCCCCCGGTCAGGGCGGTGCACCAGGCGTTGCCGTCGATTCAAAAGGCAATGTCTGGGTCGTTCAGCGCAAGCCCGATGGCCAGCCGCAGCTATTTAAGTTTGATAAGGACGCCAACCTTGTTGTGACTGTTCCGGCCGATGTGATCGGCTATCAGCAAAAGGCCCACGGCATCGCCGTCGATGCTCAGGACAATGTCTGGATCACCGACACCAATGGTGCCACGGCCATGCAGGTCAGCCCTGACGGCAAGTTGCTTCGCACCCTCGGCATCAAGGAAAAGCGCGGCGACTGGGACGAGACCAAGGGCCAGCAACTGCTTTGGCAGCCTGTTTCCGTGGCCTTCGCGGCCAATGGCCACATGTATCTCGGTGAGGGTCATGCCAACGAAAGCCCGAACGATGTTGACTCAGCCGACCCCGTCAATGTCGTTGGTGCAGCGCGGGTCCTTCGCTTCGACAAGGATGGCAAGTTCATCAGCCAATGGTTCGGCGACGACCACGGACCCGGCAAGTTCGGTGAGGTTCACGGCCTTGCCGTTGATCCAAAGTCCGGAGAGGTCTGGGTTGGTGATCGCGAGCAATATCGCATCGTGATCTTCTCAGCCGAAGGCAAGTTTGTGCGTACGATCCAGATGCGCAATCTGGTCTGCTCCATCGCCTTCGATCAAAAGGGCGAGCCTTGGGTAGGTACCGGCCAAGACGGCCAGGTGGTCAAGATCGACCGCACCGGCAAGGTCTTGGGAGCCGTTGGACGCGGCATGGGCATTGAGCCCGGCCAGTTCATTGAAGCCAACTATTTTGGCTTCGACAAGGCTGGAACCCTCTATGTCGGTGACACCTCGATCGGCCGTATCGCCAAGATCAGTCCGCCGGCCAAGAAGCGCTGATGGAATAGGCGGCCTAGAGCGAAACTCTAAGCCGCCTATCCTTTTGCTGACGTCAGATCAGTTGGCCAGTTGCATCTTTTTGATGTCGTTATTGACCGTGTCGCCGACATAGATGGTCTTACCGTCGGGGGACATGGTCATGTAGTGGGCCTCGCCGAACTCGTCGGCCGCAAAGCCTTCTTGGCCGACCCAGCCCTGAACATTCCCGTTCCAGTCCAACTGCATGATCATGCCGTCTTGGCCCGTGGTCATCCAAAGCCGATTTTGCTTATCGATAAAGAGCCCGCAGATCAGGTTTTTCATCTGAATTTCACGCAGCGGTTTACCGTTCACGTCAAAGATCCGCATGACCTTGACCTCGCGGTCACCGACCCAGACCTCACCCTTCTTGTTCACCACGATGGTGTGAATGGTCGCTGACGATCCATCAGCATGTTTCAGGCTCCATGTGGTGATGAACTTGCCGGTCTTATCAAACCGGACCACGCGCGGGTCCGGCCCGCCATGGCCCGTGGAGACGAAAATATCGCCGTTCGGGGCAAAGGCGACGTCGGTGGGCTGGTTGAACAGATGATCGCCCTTGGCCTCATCCCAAGTTCCAACCTTGCCCGAGGTACCAAGGGTCATCAGCACTTCACCGGTTGGCCGAACCTTGACGACGGTGCTGCACTGCTGATCGGTGATCCAGATATTGTCGTCCGCGTCGACGCGCATGCCGTGCGGGCGTGAGACAAGGTTGGGGTCGATATTGCGGATCAGCCGGTTGTCCGGGCTATATTCCAAGATCTGGAACATCGGCATCCGCTGATTAACGATCAGATTGCCATTTTTAAGCAGGCCAACACCGTTCACATTGGCAAAGCCGATGGTGCCTTGAGGAGGCTGCGGCGATTCCACAAATTTATAGTTCAGGCGCGGAGCATCGGGAATGACGGTCCCGCGCGTCGCAATACCTGCAGCGCCCAAGGTGCTAGAACCGGTTCGCGCAGGGGCCGCAGCAGCAATCGGGCCAGTTGCGATCGCTGCGGCTGCCACAGGTGCACCCGCCCCATAGATCGTCGCGGGCGGACCTGCGGGCTGAACTTCCCCATAGCGCGTGAGCTGG
>Ga0214921_10002781_pt1 | contig 27818 bp, 15 predicted proteins | sample LL1505_MetaG_FD_177992 | JGI IMG/M metagenome (GOLD analysis project Ga0214921, IMG submission 177992) | Freshwater microbial communities from Lake Lanier, Atlanta, Georgia, United States - LL-1505 | ecosystem: Environmental > Aquatic > Freshwater > Lake | place: USA: Georgia | collected... | reverse complement strand
GTTATCACAATTGAAACCATTGATGAAGCATTAAAATATTCATTAATTGAATAAATATAAAAATCATAATTATTTTTTTTATATAATCTAAATTATATAAAAAAATTGATTAAGGTTAGTTTTGATCTGATGATACCATCACATTGATTTATGTTAATAGATGTAAAACATCTATTAACATAAATCAATGTGATGGTATCATCAGATCAAAACTAACTAAATTAATTTTTTATATGGCGCCCTATCCTAAGTAATTATATGTGATGTTTAACATCACATATAATTACTTAGGATAGGGCGCCATATAAAAAATTGATCTTTATACATCTTATAATGGTATTATAATTATAATCATTATATTATATATGTCTCATTCAACTAGTCAATCAACAAATAATGGTGTTCGTTCAAGAGGATTAGCATATAGAGGTGATACATTACCACGAAATCTAAATGATAGCTCTAATGTTGCATTTAAATCAGATATTGACAGCGTATCAGTTACTATTAATAATGATCATCAATTACCAATAAAAGTTGATGGTAAATCAAACATTATTAACACAACAGCAACAAATGAATATAACCAACTTAAGTCGGATGCTGTAACAAAATCAATTGCGATTAGTAATGCAAGAAAGAGTAAAGTTACTAGGCAACAATTATTAGATGAAGCAATAGGACATTTTAAAAATAAACATAAATTAACTCCTGTTCTTAACACAGATACTCAGACTACAAATTTTAAACAAATACCCGCAATCAGTGCTAATATTAAAACATTATCCATCGAAGAATCTGTTGACAAACTAATAAATTTAACTTACACAATTTATAATAATATAACTAAACAAACTATTGTTTGCACTTATATTGATAAATTAGGTAAATATATTAAGTCATATTATAGTCCTATTAATGTTTTTGTCAATGGTTCATTACATCATAATTTTAAATTTGAAGATAGTGTAAAAAATGAAGTTCTTAGAACTAAAATCACATCTTCCAAATTCCAAAAATTTACTGAAGGTAAGGAACATTCTACATTACGCGAATTATATTATTTTTTACTAACAACACCAGATGATGCACCAACAGGTAAAAATCACGGATTTGCACATATTTTATACCATTTATTTAATACAAATGATGATACAGTATTGTTACCAGAATATAGTTTGATTAAAGCAGATGCAAAATATTCGTTATTATATAAATTAATTGAACCACGTTATGAAACAAGTGTCATAACTTATGTTGTTAATTATATTAAATCAATACCGTTTTTTAATGATGAATATATTAAAACTCAATATCATATTGAGACCCAAGTTGAATTTGAAAATAAATTCTATGATTTTGGTATATATATGCTTAATAATGGTTTTAAATTTTTATTAGAAGTTCATGAAGACAGTTCAGCTCATAATAATAATGAGAATGATCTAACCAAAAAAATGATCGCAATTCGTAATAAAAATATTATTATTTATTTTAGAGAAAATGATTATAATAATGGTAAAAGAGTTGAAGCATTAAAACAACTACGTAATGATCTATATGATAATATTTCAGCACTAATTATTGACCAAAATATTACTTGTAGGCGCACTTTTTTAAAATATGCTTATAAAGACGAAATAAAAAAAGAAGGAATTTATTTTGCGGATCTCTTAAAAAATACATCTAATGATACTGAAAAAACAAATCTTATTAATATTTGTAGGAATGCTCAATATAAATTGTCCGAAAACGGAATGAAAGATCTATTCAAAATTTTCGAATGGAAAGAACTATCACAAAATCAAAACGATGGTTCCGTTATTAAATTAAATGATGTTTTGGGATTAATTGACGCAACTTCACCAACTATTGATAAAATTATGAAAAATATTAATTATAAACCATATATGAAACATATAAATAATGAATATATGATTGATTGGAAAACAATGGCTAAAATAATTAATAAATATTGTGAAGATAAATTACAAGACCAACTAATATCTTATTTATTATCAGTTGAAGGATCATATGAACTTATGCGTAATTTTTCCACAAAATATAATAAATTAAAAGAAGATCTTGCTAGCCAATTTTTCAAATATGAGATGGAAAAACGATTATATTTACCAAATAAACAAATCAAAGAATTAACATATACCAATGTTATTATCGAAAGCACAAATGAACTATATAAATACAATATTAATAAATTTGTAGATAGTTCTATTAAATTTAAAAATATGTTTGATGATCTGAAACATAATATTAAACTAACTAAACCTCACAAGAAAGTGATTGCTGATTATGAGTCTATCTTAAGTGAAACAACTAAATTAGATGATCATATACGTAATAAATTTTATCATCAGAAAGTGGATGAATATACTTATAATGTTATTAATAATGGACAACCTATTTTTGGCAACAGATCTGATATTAAAATATATTGGAACAAAGATAGTTGTAAAATTATTAAACACGCTGATTTTATAGCATTATGTAATTCATTAGATGTCCAGCCAACAGTTTCATCACAGTTTGTTAAAATTATTCTTGGTGATAATATTGACTTAACATCTAATCCAGATATTGGATGCTTAGACATTAAATATGACGGTGTCCCTCTAGTAAATAATATTATGAAAATTGAAAAACTAGAAAATGATAAAAATAATGAAATTGATTTTGAACATCTTGATTTCAGTAATTATGAAATAAATAATATTAAAGATGAATCAGAAGAATCAGCATCTGAATCAGACTATGATTCTGAATAAGAACACAAATAAAATATAAATTCTAATTTTTTTATAATATCATAAATATAAATATACCTATTTTTTTGTTGTTTTAGATGGTTTACTTTTGTGTTTTTTAGATAGCTTTTTTGTTCTTGATGCTTTTTTTTTCTTGTCTTTTAGTTTCTGTATATCTTCTTCATATTCACTATACGTTATACCAAATAATCCAGATTCAACTTTTCTTTTATTAACAAGATTAACTATTTTTTCTAGCCTTTTCATATTAAAAGGATGGTTTTCTAAATCATTTTCCATATATAATAATAATAATCTCCAGTTATCATATGTATTTTCACCAATCGACCCATATCCAGAGATAGTAAATATATGTACTGATATTGAAAATATATGTTTTTTATCTTGAAATCCTGATTTGCGTGTGTTTAATGTGATTACAGCTAATTTTTTACCTGCATATTTTAAAGGATTATTTTTTAATATCTGTTTAATTTCATCTCTATCTTTTTTAATAATTTTAAATGGTTTTTCATCTGGAAAAACACAAAATTGTTTCAAACCTTTTTTCTCTATTGTTTCTTTTAATGTTTTTAAATATTCATCCATTATATATAATAATATATATTAACAAAATAAAAAGAGCATTAATACAATAATCCATATGATGGCTTATTATATTGTTGTATTTAATTAAAATCGATTTTTATTATATAATAAACCATCATATGGATTTTCGATTTGATAACTACTTACAAAAAAATTGATATTTTAATTATTAAATTTAAGGAATAATATAATATATAAATTATAATATATAAATGTATACATGTCAAGTTTGTAATTATTCTTTAACGATTGGAAAAACAACAAATGCGTCCCAAGAAAATATGATATCATTATCTGATCCGAATGAATATATTAAAATGTTCACGAATAAGAAGAAGAAGATAGATGCAAATTCGATAGATATTCCGATGGAATTAACATTTGATTTAAATTCATTGTCACAACAGATGGCAAAGAACAATGTGAAACCAGAAATGGTAACATTAATAACAAATAAATTCAATATAGTGAAGAAAAATATGAGACCAAATACATTTTGTTTAAAATGTTCTCAGTGTAATGAAACATTCATATTACCACCAGGAAAATTGTCAACAATTAAACTGAAAAAAACAAGTAGTGTTAATAATATCGATAATATAAGTGAGATTATAACAGATTACACTCTACCCAGAACAAAAGATTATATTTGTCCAAATAACGAATGTAAAGTTGATGATGTAAATAAAGAGGCGATAATATATAGACCGAATATGAATGAATTTATAACACAATATATATGTACATCGTGTAAAACCATATTTTGAACATATGTAGATTCATAAAAAACCCATATAAAAAAATTGATATTTAATTTATAAATAAACTTAAATATAATAAAATATATAATATATACAGATGCCACCTAAAAAAAGTCCAGTTAAAAAAACAGTTAATAAAGTTAATAATAAACCAGACATTAATCAACATACTGTAGATTTGAGTAATATTGGTCTCCATATAAAAGGAGATATTACAATGAATGATTTAATTGGAGGTAAAAAATCGAAACCAATTAAAAAACCCAGTAAACCTATTAAAATTAAAAATGATAGTGATTCAGAAGAAGAAGATGAAGAGGATGATCTATCAAATGATGAAGACCAAAAATCAAAACAAGATGAGGAAGAAGTGAAAGATTCAGATGTTGAAGATGAAAATAATATAGATGATGATGTAACAGAAGAAGAATATAAAGAGAATAATGCAGAGAATTATATGGAGAATGAAATTGATGAAAGTGATGATGAAGAAGAAGAGGTTGATGAAGAAGAGACACCATCAAAACCAAAAAAGGTGGATGATGATGATGATGATAAATCAGTAAATGAGGAGAATTTATCAGGAACATTAGATTTAACAGATTGTTTATTAGATGAGGAGGTATATACGGATGAGATAGTAGAGCCTACCATGATAGAACCAGAAAAACGAATGAGTCGTGCAAAATTAACGAAATATGAGAGAGTAAGAATATTAGCAGCAAGAACAAAACAACTAGCATTAGGTGCTCCTCCATTAGTAAAAAATATAAAAGGAAAATCACCAATGGAAATAGCAGTGATTGAATTATCATTTAATATGATACCTTTTAAGATACGTAGACCAATGCCAAACAATACATATGAAATCTGGAAATTATCAGAGTTAGAAAAATAATAATTTAGTGAAGTCCATTTGTTATACATTTTATTTTATTTTATATATGTAATTTATGAATATTAACACTAATAATTATAAATTACAGGGGGGCTCTAACCAGCAAAAATATATTATATTATCGTCTGATGAAAATTTAAATGATATATATGAAATATATGTAAGAGAACACAAATTTAAAAATACATATGATCAATTCGATGATGTCAAGGCAATAAATAAAACAGTAATCCAAAATTCGGAATATAAAATAGATGTAAAAAGCGAATATTATAGTCCGTCAACCAATATTGGAGTGTTTAATTTTCTAAAAATTCCGATTAATTTAAAAAATAATGAAACAAATGTCATTTCATTTTATGTTAAATCACTTGAAATCAAAAGAAATATAAACCACATAAATAACACATATTATTATGATGATATTGGTAAAACTTTTTTTGTTCTGATTCGTGAATGTTTATCATTTAATTATTTTTATTATCAAATCAAATTATATGATGGAATTAAAAAAATTGATACTTTTCCAGATATTGACCAATTTGCTTCAGAAATTAAGATTATTGTAAATGATGCAAAAAATTTACTTTATAATATACGTAATATATTAAATCATATGTTATTGTTTAGAAATCCCGCGATTGAATATGATCCAAGTCAATGTGATACAGAATATGGATATTATGATAGTTATTATATAGATGTATCTACTAAAAAATATCCCGAACAATTAAATTCGAATCCACCCGATGATGCAATAACAAAAAGAAATAATAAAAATAAAGCCATATTTGAAAATTTTCCATTAGTCGCTTTACCGATTCCCAGTTATTTCGTTCCAAATCATGGAATGATTCAAGTCGCAATCACAGTAAATCCACACCCGCCTAAAACATATAATATTGCATTATTTGATCAACATATGAAAATACCATTTAAAGTTTATACATCTGTAAAAACAGATCTCGAATATTTATTAAAATTAATGAATAAATTTAAGAGATATACAAAATTACCATTATTTGGTAATTATTTTGGTCCAAATACATCTATAGTTAAAGAAATAGATATGATAAATAACTATATTAAAGAAGAAAATATATTAAAAATATGGGAAACTATTTGGGATTCAGCACCAATATCCAATACAGTATTTCTGGATTATTTAAAAATATCTTATAATAGGTTAGGAGGTAGTGTAGATTTTGATATTGCAAATACTGGACCAACATTAAGTGAATATTTAAAAAGTATAAATACATCAGACGGTTTAACAGTGTTTGATTTATCATTTACACACAAAAAATTAATAGATTTAACAATGGCTTTTAATAATGTAGCCAATAATTTTAATCTATTTTTAGATGTATTTAATGAAAATATATTATTATTGAATAATTTAACAAAAGAATTTGGTTATAATTATAAAGATCCATCAAAATCGAATTTTACAGTTCCAAATGTTCCAGGATCACAATTTGATTTTGATTTATTTATAAATGCAACATCAAATAATATAAATGTATTAGTTCCAGATGTAAATAATAAAGTGTTAAAATATTATTCATATTGTTTTTTTATTTTAAAAAATATTAAATTACATCCAGTTTTATCTCTAAAAATCAAGCCAATAGATGATATATTAACTGAAATTGGTATTCAAAATTGTAGAAAAATATTTTCAAAATTATTATTAGGGATTGAAGGATGGATTTATATTAATAAACAATATAATTTACGTGGATCTAATGCAACTACAATAATAATTGATCCTGTTATTTTAAATGATACAATTACAATGGATTTTATAAATGCATTCAATAGTTCAGAGATTTTAAATAAATTTGAACGTGTTGCATATAATTATACTAATTTACATTTATCAACTATAATTAATCCATTCGTGGATAATCTTAATACAAAACAAAATATACATCCACATATTACATCATTAAAAACAGTTGACTTTCCAATTGCCCAATATGGTTCTATTATGTCAGGTAATTTATTTGATTATTTTAAAGATGTAGATAATGTTATTACTAATAATTATAATACACGTATGGGGATGGGTCCTCATTTACCTATTGATAATTTACAAACTATAATAACCAATATTTTAACAAATTATAATAATATTAATACATATATTCGATATATTAAATTATTAATTAATGATTTTGTTAAAGTGGTTCCAGATCATAAAATCGATAAACTAGTCAATTATAGTGTGTTTGAAAAATTACCAGTAATAAAAATTTTATATTAATTTAATAAATATTTTTTAATTATTTATTATATTAAGAAAGATGCAAGATAATTTAATACAATTTGATAATATTAATAGTAACACAATCCCTTTAAAATTGGATACAACATTGGAACCATTCACCAGAGATTTAGATGGTGGTAATTTAAGTTATATAAATATAAATATTTTATATCAGGCTAATTATAAACTACATAAATTCAATGAATCAGATAAACCAAATGATGGTAAAATTAAAGTAATAGAAGAAAAAATAGATAAATTACATATTGTATTAGATACATATGATGCATATGAAATGAAAAAAACATATATCGACAATTTATATAGCATAACTCTATCTGTTAAACAAAATGAACTTTTTAAATTTAGATTTATGAGAAATAATAATCTTGAATTTCTTGATGAAGACCATTATTTAAGAGCTATTGAACCTGATATAAATATAGAAGCGAATAAGTCAGAACACTGGCCCATAGACTATATATATCCAGAATATGGTATTGATTCAAAATTATCAACTGAAAAATATGACAAAAAATTAGATATTGATAGTTTTAAAAAATCAATGTTTAATGTATTTAATTGGAAAACAAGATGGAGATGGATATTACCATCTGATAATGAAAAATATATTTTTACTTTTTATGTTCCAATAATAGTTACATACAATGATCCTAACACTTATTTTCGTGACAATCCGAGATTAGGTTTTCAATGGGATTATTTACCTAAAAACTTTTATATACAAAATAATACACAAAAAATAACTTTTAAAGACAGTGATGGTAATACGATAGATGATACTTTATATTTGGAAGACGTTAATATTGGTGATATATCAGATCATACAAATTTAAATAATATGATGTTCATATTAATAAGACATAATTTGGGATATTCAAATGAACAATATATAGTTAGTGATGAGTTAATAGACTATCGATTAGACAATCAAAATCTTAGTAAAATTAATAATTTTTTTAATTTGTATAGTTGTAGATATGCAAATATGATTCTATATATAAATAATTATATTAAAAATCCACTTACAATAGTAAAAAATAATACAACTTTATTAATAGATAAAATCACTGAATTTTTAAATAATACAAATAATCGTTTGTTATCTGATATGGCTGGTTATGTGAATAAAGAAGAATTTATTTGGCATGATGGTTCTATATCAAAATTACAAAAATTTGATTTTACAAATAGAGACAATTATCCGGAATTATATTATTTCCAACAAAATTATTTCTATCCAGAGATCACATATAGTACACATAACTATAGTGTTATTATAAATAATGTTAAAATAGAACTACAAATTAATGTAGATGTTAAACCACATCCTTTATTTACAGCAATTTATCCAATATTCGAAATCATAAGAGATGGATATGGACGAGTAAATGTTGGATCATTTACATATTTTAATGATCAATCAATAAGTGAGTATATAGATTTTATTAGAACATCTCCAAAAGAAGCCAAATTATATATCAATAAATGGATCGTACTTAACGTGTTATCTAATGCAATCATTACTACTGTTGAATGTAATAATTTTCCGAGAAATAAAAGTTCATTTAGACCAGAAATAAATGATTCATTAAAAATTATGGGATACAGTGTAACAAATTCTCAATTAAAAGATCCATTAACAGCAAATGTAGATGTTAGACCCTATTTAATCAAGCTAATAAATATATTGGACAAATTAAATAAAAACAGATGTTTTAATCAAACACGTTCTGATGGTTTGTACCCATTAGACTCAAATATTAATCTATCTCGATTACAACCATCTATAATGCCAAAAACATATAGATATCCTATATTATACACAGGTAAATTACTTGAAAATGATGAAAATAAACAATTATTAAATTTTAAACCAACATATAATTTGTCATTGTATTGGATCGAAAAACACATTATAACTTTATTATATAAATATGATGACCCTGTCAATAATAATATGAAAGGCTATACTGAATTCAAAATTATTAAAAGAATATCATCGGATGATGATGGTCTAACTGTTGATAATTTTGGTAATCCTATTATAGGAGTAGGTAAACCATTAAATCGTTCTATTTTAAAAATATTAGATACGAATTTGAATGAAAATACACAACCAATTCTGACGAAAAAACAAAAAAGTAATTTTTATTTTTTAATAGAAATTTTTTTAAAAATAGACACAAATATTATTGATACAGTAATTGATCTAAGTAATTATGTTTTAATGAATACAGATGGACATATGTTATACAATGGTAATCAATATAATAATATTTTATTTAAAGATCAATATACATCTTTAAAAACAAAACCAAATACAGAAGTGATATATGATAATATTACTATTAAAGAACCATTAAAAGATATAATAAAATACAATAAAATTTACCATTATTTTAAATTATATTTAACACGTATATCATCAAATAATGATTACTCAATAAAAAAGTATACTGTTGATCGACTAAATTATATATTATTAATGTATGAACAATTAATACATAGATTTAGTAGATCCTATTGGATATCACAGAAAAAGATTAATCAGGACACATTTATAAGAAATTTATCACTAAAAAACAAATATAAATTATTTATTAAAATGTTATATATATATACCCTATTAAATAATAATGATAAAATAGTATGTATTTCTAATAACTATGATACTGATATAAGAATAAAAAACTTGAATCATAAAGATCCAAAATATAATATCGCAATAAAATATACAGAATTAGGGTATATTGATCTAATAAATAAAGATGAAACATTGATTAAATTAACAAAATTAGCGATGTATAAGGTGAATATTGGTTCAATACAAATAAGAACAACAGATGATATTATTAAAAATAGTATATTTGATTATTCAAAACAGATAGGTAATTATTATAAATTAACTACAACATCAGGTGATGAAGGTGAAACTCATAAATATACAAATTTAATGGACGTAAATCGTTATAATACGATTGAAATTCTCAGGATTACGTTGGAAAATTGTATAAAGAGATTGTTGAGTGCAATAATCTGGCCCGAATTTATAAATGAAGTTAAAAATTTATACAATGAACATTTAAAAATTAGTCAAACGATTGATAATCTTCATATTGATAAATTAACAATATGATTTATATAATATTATATATGGATTTATAATATATAAATTTTATTATTTATATATTATATATATTAGAATATGGAATATTTAATTCAATTTGATAGTATAATTAATAATATTCAACACACACAATATACCCAAGTTGGTGGTAGACAAATTATTGTTAATATTTTATATGATAAAAATTATAAACTTGAACATGCTGATCCAGATATTATCAGAGAAAATTTTGATAAAATTTTTCTGGTTAACGAAAATTTTGAAGCAATCGAAATGAGACAAACTTATTTACCCAATCTTTATAGTATTAGTCTAACTGTTGAAGCTAATAGACCATTTTTATTTAAATTTATGAGAAATAATCTTTTAGAATATTTAGATGAAGATCCTTTCTTAATATCATATCAACCACCATTATTCCCATCTTATATATATAATGACAGTGATGAACCATGGTTCGCTGGAACTCCTAAATTAGCAAGTGCGGTGGGTATGTTGTCTAAATTTTCCGGTTTGAGTGTTCTAAAAAAAAAAGCTGGTTTAACTCCAGCATCATTAGGACCTCCAAAATATGAACCATATGATGGTGATCAACCAATTGATAATGTATATAAATGGTCCACACGATGGAGATGGATATTACCAAGAGATGAAAATAATGGTCAAAAATATTTTTTCACATTTTATATCCCAAAATTAACTTTTGAACCAATTAATAAAAATGTTTTAATGAGAAATGAGCCATATTCGATTGGTTACAGTCAAAAATTAGAAAAAATACCTGCTGGATATTTGATTCAAAACAAAAAACAATTAATAACAATGAAAGATGTTAATGGTGACACAATTGGTAAGCCATTTTATTTAAATGATGTTAATATTGGAACTATTTTAGATCCAAATGATAGTAATAATTGGTTATTTCGTCTAATTAAACACAATTTGGGATATGATGCGAACATTGTTTTGACTGTTAATAATTTATATCCAAAAGATGGTAACTATATCGAAACAGTTAATAGATTATTTAATGATTTTAGTTGTAGAAATGCAAATATGACCCAATATATTGCTCGCTGTATAACTGATAATGTTGAAATTGCCAAAGTCCAATTAAATCTTTTAAAAACAGAAATTAGTCAACTAATGCGAGTTACTGGTAATGGAGGTGGTGCCGGATATTTAAATACTCCAGCAATTGCCGGAATTACTTTAAATAAACCAGGATCTCCAGGATATTATAACTTTTTTAGTGGAAAGCCAGCCGCAAGTCCTATTATGCCTGCCATACTAGGGACTAGATTGAATTATTCCGATCCAGCCAAATTGGGCAAAGAAAATTATTTTTTGACACAATTTTCAGTATATCCATCAGTAGTTCGAACATATCATAGATATAATATAACAATCGTAGATATTAATATTGAAATGAATGTTAATGTTGATATTAAAAATCATCCAGTTCAAGAAGTTCTTCAAAGAATATTTCAAATATTCTTAAACACTTTACCAAATACAGACGAACGTGTTGTTAAATCTTTTAATACACTCAGTATTATGGAATATATTGAATTTATTAAATCCAATGTTAAAGAAGGTTTTAGATATATTCAAAAATGGATTGTCTTAAATGTTCTAAAAAATGCGAGAAATGCAGGACCAAGCACTCCTAATGGTTTCCCAAGATCTGGACAACCTTTTTATAAAGATGAACTAAAATTAGCTGGATATACTATTACCAATGCAGAATTAATATCAGGTATTGCAACTACAGATGTTAAATCTCAACCATATCTAACAAAAATTATTAAATTAATTGATGATATATTGGTTCCAGGTTTTGTGTTTAGACAAGATGATACAATACCATCTGAATTTAATAATGAACTTAGTAGAGAGAATTTAGATGAAATATTAACAACCACAAATCCAGTAATAGTGTCTGATCCCCTTTATTGTGTCCCTCTACATTATACAGGAAAATTATTGATTGATAAAAAATTAAGAATTGCATTGGAAATTAATTTGAGATTTATGTTGACATTAAACTGGATCAATCGTAATATATTCGCACTATTATACAAATATAATGCAGAAATTGATGTTAATGATCCGTTATTTACAGAATTTAAATATAAACAACGCGTTCAGATAGGAGGAAATGGACCCCTTGAAGAAACAGATCCTGAATCAGTTTTGGAAAAATTATTAAGAAAAATAAATAATAATACAGAAGTTGTTTCAGAAAAAGATGCAGGTATTGCTACTCAAACATCATTGTATAATATTATTTCTATATTTAAAAATATTGATGGTGAATTACATTTGTCCGATATTGCAACATTAGATGGACTATATAATGGTGGAGCTGATGCACCATCTACTAATAAAATTATAATAGATGTAGATGGTAATGTAGAGTATATGAGTAATTCAATACCACAAGTCAAAAAATTTTATAATAAATTATTCAAGAAGTATTTTGACGATTACACTCAAAAAATAGCCGTAATGCCACCACCACCTATTGACGATGTTAAATATGTTAATTCATATAGTAAATATCTTGTTACAAATCCAGGTGTTGACCAAACTGTTAATCGAACAATAGCTAATATCATCAGAAATCCTGTTATTCAAGTCCAAAGATTTAATTGTTTAAAATTAAAATATACTTTAAATACTGTTCCCGCTATTGATAAACTAATTGAAGATGCTATTTTACAAAATATTAGAGTATTGAGTGAATTATGTATTAAATATCGAGAATGTTTAGAATATTCTGAAGTAACACACGGTTATTTATCATCATTATACTCATATTGCATCATTGGCGCACCACCCTATAACCGCTCAACAGTTATATCATATAAAGATATAATGGTATCTAATTATAATTCTTATATGAAAAGTTTCAATGCTGTAGCTGCGTTACTTCTTGAATATAACGCTCTTCCACAATTGAATGGTGCTGACTTAAGAATTGGTTATATAAACGCTCTAAAAGGATTAGGACCAAATACGATTGATACAAATATTAATAATGATTTGTCTGCACTTAATGGGCATTTGAATACTGCGAAGGGAACAGTAGATGGATTGGTTACGAATTTGATTAGTACTGGTGGTACTAAGATAGCTCCAGGCGGTACACCTGCATTAGGTCAATTAGATGCAGTTAAAGATTCTGGTGGCAGTGGTTCTCACCGAACCATGTTACAAAATTATAACACGTTACTTGCTGATCTAGCATATATCAATTTCCAAAAAATAAATAGTCATATTAGAGGCTATACAGTGAGTAATTTGAATGAAACATTAGCAATTTTTGAAAAACCGATACATGATTTTGCACAATCATTTTGGATAGATCACACTATACAGTCAATAGATGTCTTTATTGATGAATTGACAACAATAAATAAATTTAAATTATTCATTAAAATGTTATTTATTTATACATATTTGTTGAGGGATGAAGCAGGACGTATATTAGTAAATGTTTATCCATTTTTAGTACAAACTATTGCTAGAGAAGGTGTTGTAGGACCATCAACACAACCAGACCAATATGAAATATTATTAAAGGATCCATATGCCAGAGCTCCAACAACGGTAATAGATGAAAATACTCCATTAAATTTCTATGATTTATTGAATAATAATGAAACATTAAACAAATTAATAAAATTGGCAAGTCATAAAGTGATATCTGGATCAATCGCAATAGAATCGACAGAGGATATAATAAAAAATAATGGATTTTTTGATATGACTCATCAAATGGGAGTATATAATAAGCGAGCACTTGTTCCAGGACCAACTGAACAATCGACCGCTAATTTAAGTAATAAAGACAATTACAGAAGAATATCAATCAAAAATATCCCATTAATGAGCTGTATAAAATATTTGGTAGCGGCGCTAAAATGGCCCAGATTTCAGGGAGAAGTAAATAAATTATATAGTGATTTATTGGGTGTAAGTCCAGCAATAAATGTATTACACAATAATGAACTATCATATTAAACTTTTAATATAAAATCACTGTTATTTTTAAAATTGTAATATATAAATAATAATAATTTATATATTATATTAGAGCATGGATAATTTAATTAGATTTGACGATATAAACAATAATAACCAATATACACAAGTTGGTGGTAAAAAGATTATAGTAAATATATTATATAGTAAAAATTACAAACTGAGATCTGCTGATCCAAAAATAATCAGGGAAAATTTTGATAAAATATTTTTGATTACTGAAAATTTCGAAGCATATGAAATGAAACAAACGTATATACCAAATATTTATAGCATAAGTTTATCTGTAGATGCGAATAAACCATTTTTATTTAAATTTATGAGAGATAATTTATTAGAGTATTTGGATGAAGATCAATTTTTAGTATCATATCAACCTGATGTATTTTATAATTATGTTTATAATATACCAATTAATTGGCTCTTAGAATCAACTCAATATTCAAATGATCAGAAAATAAAATTTATTAGAGATAATATGGTTCCATATTTAACAGGTGATGTTGGGAATGCAGTTTTAAATGAAATAAAAAATATTGCATCAATGAATAGTTCTGTATTGACAGATAGTATATATTTATTGGGAACATTAGTAGCATTAAATTTTGGTGATAAAATTTTGAAAATAATTAAAAAAACACCAAAATATGAGCCATATTATGGTAATCAACCGATAGATAATGTATATAAATGGACCACAAGATGGAGATGGATATTACCAAAAGATGAAGATAATAATCAGAAATATATTTTCTCATTTTATATTCCTAAATTAAATTTTGAACCAATTAATATAAATGTAAAAATGAGAACAGAGCCATATGTAATTGGATCCAGTAATAAATATGAAAATATACCTGCTGGATATTTAATTCAAAATAAAAAACAATTAATAACTATTAAAGATATCAATAATAATACCATAGGTGAGCCATTTTATTTAGGAGATGTTAGTATAGGAACAAATGAAGATCCAAACGATAATAATAATTGGTTATTTCGATTAATTAAACATAATTTGGGTCATAATGCAAATACAGTTTTAACAGTGAATGATTTATATAATAAAGATGATGATTATATAGAAAAAATTAATAGATTATTTAATGATTTCAGTTGTAGGAACGTAAATATGATTGAATATATTACACGTTGTATAACTGATAATGTTGATATCGCAAAGGTTCAATTAAATCTTTTGAAAACAGAAATTGTTAAATTAACAGATATAACTGGCCACGGTGTTGATGCATTAAATGTACCACAATATTTAAATAGACCAGAAATATCTGGTATTCCTTTAGATAAACCAGGATTTGTTCCAGGATATTATAAATTTTTTAATGGTAATCTGTCAGAAGGTGTTCCAGCAATGATAGCAACATTAGATAATTATGGAGCAATGGGATATCCAGGTAAAGAGAATTATTTTTTGACCCAATATTCAGTATATCCCGCAGTAACACACACATATCATAGATATAATGTAACTATAGATGGTATCACAATTGAGATGTCTGTTAATGTTGATATTAAAAATCATCCAGTTCAAGAAGTTCTTCAACCAATATTTTCAATATTTTTACAAGGATTATCAAAAACAGATCATCGTATTGTTAAATCTTTTAATACACTAAGTATTTCGGAATATATTGAATTTATAAAAAATAATATTAAAGAAGGATTTAAATATATACAAAAATGGATTGTTCTTAATGTTCTAAAATGTGCAATAAATGTTCAATCAGGAACAGGAACACCAAATGGTTTCCCAAGATCTGGTCAACCATTTTATAAAGATGAACTAAAATTATCAGGATATACAATTACCAATGTTGAACTAACAACAGGAATAACAACAGACATTAAAGCTCAGCCATATTTAACTAAAATTATTAAATTAATTAATGATAAACTTGTTTTGGGTTTTATATTTAGAAAAGATGATTCAAATCCATCTGAATTTAATAATGAATTAAATAGAGAAAATTTAGACACTATTTTAACAAGTGTTGATCCAATTATTCAAAATCCAGCATATTGTGTCCCTTTACATTATACTGGAAGATTATTGATTGATAAAGATCTAAGAATTATATTGAAAACTAATATGAAATTTATGTTGACATTGAATTGGATCAATCGTAATATTATTGCATTGTTATATGGATTTAGACCTGAAGTTACAGTTGAGGACCCATTATTTAGTGATTTTAAATTTATTAGAGGACGAAAAATTGGAATGAGCGCTACAAATGAAACAGATCCAGAATCAATATTAGAAAAAATATTAATAAAAATAAATAATAATACTGAAAAAGTTATTGGAAATTACCATTCAGTGTTTATTAATACATCTCCATACAATTTTATACATATTTTTAAAAATATTGATACTGAATTAAATTTAACTGATAAAGCTACATTAGATGGACTATATAATGAAGTTGATCCACGTTCAATTCATGAAATAATATTGGATGTAGATGGTAATGTAAAATATATGAGTGATGCAATACCAAATATAGATACATATTCAAACAAATTATTTAAAAAATATTATGATGAATATATAGTGGGACCAAAAAATGTTAAATATATTAATTCATATGATAAATATAAAAATAAAAGTCCAGTTATATCTGATACTGTTAATCATCTTAAAGTTTCACGATTTAATTGTTTAAAATTAAAATATACTTTTGAAACAGAGGCAATCGATGGACCTAATGGTGTATTAGATAAACAAATTGAAGATGCTATTTTACAAAATATCAGAGTGTTGAGTGAATTATGTATCAAATATCAGGAATGTTTTAAATATTCTGAAGATACTATTAATAATATTCAAGATGCAAATTTAAGTTGTTCCCTACCACAACCTTTTAATAGATCAAAAATAACATCGCTAAAATATAAATTGGAATCCAGTTATAATTCTTTTTTAAAAAGTTTCTATGCTGTAGCTTCGTTACTTAGTGAATATGGAAACCTTAATACATTAAGTGATGGACCTAATTCGAATCAGATCCAAGGTATTGACGCAAGAATTGGTGGAGCAACAAGTCCAGTTGTTGGGTTTGAAAAAGTTCATCAGGCTCGTGCCGCTATAGTCGCTCTGAAGAATGCCGTCACAGGAAATATTGATAATAATATTACCCAATTAGACACAGATTTTAGAGTTACTAAACCAAAGATTAATACACGGATAAATAATGCACTACAAATCGGGAGTACACTACCTTTAAAGCTTGTATTGGATGGCGAGATAGATAATATAATGAAAGTATCTTTATTTAATATGTCTGTTTCTTATACTCAATTAATAATTAATCAAGCATATATCGATTTCCAAAAAATAAATAGTCATATTAGAGGCTATACAGTAAGCAATTTAAATGAAACATTGGCTATTTATGAAAAACCAATATATGATTTTGCTAAATCATTTTGGATTGATCATACTGTTCAATCGATCGATATTTTTATAGATGAAATATCAACCATAAATAAATTTAAATTATTTATAAAAATGCTATTTATTTATACATATTTATTGAATGATGAAGCAGGACGTATTTTAGTAAATACAGAAACAGTTCCAGGATCAAATATTAATCGCATCACTAATAATGTTAAAAAAGAAGGCGAAGGGGCTCCAACAACTCCACCAAATAGATATGAAATATTATTAAAAGATCCAAATTCTATTAGAGCTTCAACAACTAAAATAGATGAAGACACACCATTAAATTTCTATAGATTATTCAATAAAGATGAAACATTAAATAAATTAATAAAATTGGCGAGACACAAAGTAATAATTGGAACGATCAAGATCGAAACAACAGAAGAAATAATAAAAGATAATGGATTCTTCGATGTGTCTTATCAAATAGGTACATATGATAGAGTATTACTTGTTTCAGGACCAACTTCACAATCACCAATGAATCTGAGAATTAAAGATAATTATAATAAAATCAAAATTAAAGGTGTTCCATTAATAGATTGTATAAAAAATTTAGTAGCCGCATTAAAATGGTCAGGATTTAGGAAAGAAGTAGATATATTATATAAAAATTTGTTAAAAAAGAATACATCAATAGATGTGTTAGAAAATAACGAACTTTTATATTAAACTTTTAACATAAAAAATTATAATTAAAATAATTTTGAATTTTAATTATATTATGTATTTTTAATGAAAGAAATAACAGTGGCCATAAACATTAAAAATAAAAAAATAAATAAATCGTTTAATAATTATATTGACTTATTAACATATCTATTTATTAACGACGGATATATTAAAGATAAAAGTATTATACATCATATAAGTTCTACTTTAGATTATTTTCCAATGTATCGTATATCTAATAATACAATACATTTATTAACAGACAAACAATATATAAAAAAAGCCATATTGATGGATTACAGACCTATTAACAGTTCAAATATTGAAATTATTAATAAAATTAATAAAAAAAAAATATTTTTAAAAAATTATGACCTAATATTACTGGAAAAAACATATTATGATTATTTTAAGGATGATCCTGAACTAAATGAAATTACATATTGTTTAAAACCTGATTTTATATTTAATTCATATCAAATAAAACCATACTATACAATTAACGAACTTTCAACCATTCTATATTTAAATAGAAATATTGGACGATCAATTACTGAAAAAAATGTTTCAAAATGTATTATAGTTAACGACTTAACGATTAATAATAATATGTTAAATATACATAACGACTATATATCATGGATGAATGATGCTAACAAACTTGACAATATTCTAAAATATTACTCATTATTTGGTGGGGGATATTGGAATGTGTATTTAAGAAATCCATTACATTATAGAATAACTGAAATAATGTTAGACAATATAATATCATTAATAAAAATAATTGATAATTCACCATCATTCGATAAATCATATTATCTATACAGATTTGTCAGTGAAGATTTGCATTTAATGGATCTAAAAATAGGAGATATTTTTACGGACGATGGATTTACATCAACTTCAAGAGAAGTTTACTTTGAGAAAGATATTAATTATGGAAAAATATTTATAAAAATAAAAATACCAGCAGATACAAAAGGATGTGGTTTAATGATACAAAGCAGTTCTATATTTGAGTATGAAAAAGAAATATTAATACGTCCAAGTAATTACAAATTAATATCAAAAAATATGGATCCATCAATTGGTCGTAAAACATATGAATTTGAATGGATGTCAATTAATACAAATGGTATAAAAAATATTATAGATAAAAAATTATTTATTGAAAAAAAAAATATAAATAATGTAAAAATACTTGACATAAAAACTGAAAATTTAGATGATTTTTCTCCAGAAAATAAAGCAAAAATTTTTTTTAATAAATATAAACCAGAATTTAAAACAAAAATAGGCAATAAATTCGTTAATTTTAAGATCAATACCGTTACTTCTGAAGTATATAAAAGAATGTTCACATTTACTAACCCTATTATTATATATGCTATAGATGAATATATGTGCACTATTGACATTATGATTGAAATAAAAAATAATAAGATTGCAGTTAATGACGCATTTAAATACAATTATATTGAAAAAAATAGTAAGTATAGTGTCGAAGAATTAATGTTATTTTATAAAGATCTTGGTAGATTATTTAATGCAGAAATCATAATTATTTATCCTGATTATTCGTTATATAATAATATCGAAATCAGTCAAACATTATTATATTTAATGAACATATATAAAAAAGATGATGTAAATATATCAGATAAAACTAAATATTTATTAAAACATTATAAGAATTCATTAAAATTAGAAACACTCTACTTTCTTATTGATATATCAGTCAAAGATTTAATTAAAATATTATTCAAATTTATTGATGGAGCAAATGATTTTATACCTGATTATAATCATATACTGATATATAATAATTTAAAAGATTATTATATCAAACACAAAAAAAGTCGATTGATTGGTTATTTATATTATATTATTACAAAAAAAAGTCAATTATTTAATATTTTTAGGAAAACATTATATAAATATTTTAAGATTGATATAGATGAATATATATTTGAATTACATTTAGATAATATAAAAACAACATCATTTAATTCAGAACTACCAGTATTTGAACCATATAATGGAAACAGATTATCACATGAATTTACCACAAGATATTATCAAGTGAAACCAACTAAATATTGGAAATGATTAAGTTATTATTTTAGTTTGTTCCATAAGAAATTTTATCATTATTCATTTTTAAGAAATTGGTTTTTGTGTTACCATCTATTGATGTTTCTTGAAATATAGACGCATTGTTATCAATAATTGGGGACTGAATATCATTATCAGAATTTCTATTTATTTTTATAACATTTGATGCATTATTTGATATATTTATTGTATTTGTTTTGTTTATTGAGTTGTTATCGATCTCACTATTTATTTTTATGATATTAGAAACATCATTCAATATATTAATTGTATTTGTTTTATTTGTTGTATCATTATTAATTTCATTTTTTTTATTTATAGTTTGTTTGATTGATTGATAGGAGGAAGAATTAATAAGTTGTTTATTATTAGATATATACACGAGAACCTCGATAATAATAATGATAACAATAATGGAAACGATAATAATAAACAAATTTTTATTGATGTTTAAAAATTTTTTATTTGAGAATAGACTAGACATAAATATAATATAATATGAATAAATATTATATTATTTATAATGTAAAAATAGAATATATATAATATATTAGTATAGAAAGATGGATCCAAAACAAGAAAATATTAAAACTAATTTTTTGATAGTTCCACGATCAATTAATAACGATAAAATAGGTATTGATGTTAGAAATCAGTATATACGTCTGGGTATAATATTTGTATTAATATTTATTGCGATAATACTGTCATTAAAGGAATATTTAGATGGTATTCGTTTTATAAGAGATTTTTCAATAACAGACACATTGTTAAGAGATAATATAGATTAAATTTAATATGTTATTAATTTATATATTTAAATATTAATTACATATTAATTAATTATATAATGAATATAATATTTAATAGTAATTTATCTGATGTGATTGCAACTAAAACGAACAGTTTATTATATAAATTTAAAGAGGATATGTTATATTTTAAGAATTTAACAAGTGGAACAGAAGATAAGTCGTCAGTATTAATAGTTGGATACAATACTTTTATTTCATTAAATGGAGATATTTTAACGAAGAACAATAGAAAATTATGGGTATTAAGTAAAGATCATAATATTGAAGTCAGTAATAATGTTAAATTATTTAAATCATATGATGATATTATTAATAATTACACATTAGATAGATTAAAATATAATTTTTGGGTGATTGGTGGGAAACAGATATATGAATTATTCGAAAATATAACAGAAACTATTTATCACTGTCATGTACAAGATAATTCTGATTATATACAGCCAATATGTTATAAACCATCTAATTATTTTGAATTAGTAGAACAGACTGATTGTAACAATATATTAGACCAGAAAACAGATAAATATTATAATGTGATTTATAAAAAATATGTAAATAAATTTAAAATAACAGATTATAAGAAATCAGATGATGGATCCTCAAATGAGTTTCAATATCTTAATTTATTATATAAAACATTAATATCAAATAAAAGAATGACACGGAATGGAAATACTTATTCATATTTTGGAGATCAAATAAGATTTAATCTTCAGAATGGGTTTCCTCTTTTGACGACCAAAAAAATGTTTTTCAAAGGAATTATTCATGAATTGTTATTTTTTATGAAGGGACATACAAATTCTAAAGAGTTGGAAGCGAATGGTGTTAATATTTGGAAAGGTAATACAAGCAGAAAATTTCTGGATTCTAATGGTTTTAATAATTATGAAGAAGGAGAAATGGGTCCAATGTATGGTTATCAATGGAGACAATTTAATGGATCCCCAGATATTGATCAACTAAAAAATGTTTTAAATGAACTTGAAAATAATATTACATCAAGAAGATTATTAATGACCACTTTTAATCCTTTACAAGTTGATCAAGGTGTGTTATATCCGTGTCATTCACTCATTATCCAGTTTTATGTTGTTGATCAAGATGACAATCGTATGGTTAGTCTTCATATGTATCAACGTAGTGGAGATGTATTTTTAGGTGTACCATTTAATATAGCATCAACCTCCTTATTATTAATGATAATATGTGATTATTTGAGTAATAAAACCGGAATAAATTATAAAGCAAATGATGTAATAATAAGTTTTGGAGATGTTCATTTATATGAACAACATTATGTTCAATCATTGGAACAATTGAGAAGAAAACCATTAGAATTTTGTAAATTAAAAATAAAAAATAAACACAATGATATTAATGATTATCAGTATGATGATTTTGAATTAGAAAATTATAAAAGTTATCCAGTTATCAAAGCAGATATGGTTCCATAATTTATCATAATAATAGTTCTTCATTTTCAATACTATCTAAACTTTCATATGGTGTATATTTTTTTAAAGGATCAAACTCATCTAATTTATATACATATCTCATACTTTCAATATCTTCTAAATAAATATTTTCTTTAGCAACATATATTTTATCAAGAATATAGGTGACGATATGATGAATTAATTTTAAACTGGAACCAACTACTGGACCAATACCTGGTATTATTCCAATAAAAGAAAAAAATGCAAGTAAATAATTACCTCTTGCAAGATTAGTAAAAGATGAAATGAATTGATATGGTCCAGCGATATGGTGTAATGAAGTAGTAAGAACATGGTTAGGAATGATGGTAATGACATCAAAAATGATATCAACAACATTAAGTATTTTAGTAAAAACACTATCAAATTTATTATAAAAGAAGCCTCCGTTTTGTTTTTTATTTTTTTGGAGTGATTTCGAACATTTATTTGAAATATTATTAAAATAGTTAAATAATTTTTTGATATGTTTATGGTTTTTCAGGAGTGATATTAATATATTAATTGTATTATTTATATTGATTGTGATATCTACTTTACCAAATAATATATTAATATTATTATGGAAATAACATAGGTAATTAGATACCAAACGTGATGTATCCAATAATTTATGTCTTTTATTTAAAATAAAAATCTTTTTAAATTTGTATATACTATTATAATACAATAATAATATAGAGCAAGAAAGCAGTTTAAATTCGTTCATATATGTCATTATATATACATATATATATATATAAATATTGAAATTATAATTATAAATAATATAATGATTTAAATATGTTTTATATATTATAAATAAATGGATTCAGCAAAAAATAGTGATAAAAATATGTTAAATATGATGCAAACCATATATAAGACCGAACATTATGGAACCTTAATAGAGATGATAAAAAGGATTGCTAAGGGAGATGATTATGAGTTTGAGGTGAGTGTAAATAGAAAAGAAGGTATAAATATATCTCAATATATGGATATAGTGAAATATATAGCAACTCATGCTCAAACCCATAGTGATAATAAATTATTAAGGGAAACAACACTAGACATATCATATGCATATAATCCAAATAACAATAATAATTACAGAATAACAATTGTTGATGAAAATCGTATAAATCTTATTATGAGTAATTTAACAATACGTAAAAATCATAGTATATTCTCGATCTTGACAAATAATATAAATAATCAGAGTTCAGTAGAGGAACAAAAAAAAATGTATATTATTCATAAGATCAAAGATAGAAAGGATATAATTGATTTAAATGAATTTGACATTAGAATACGTTTATCTCGGGAAACCAATATAGATAAACAAACTATCAATGAACTTGTAAATTTATCAGAAGGTGAACGAAATAAAATAATGTTTAGATTCAAGGAGCGTTTATCATATGTAATTATAGGAAATGAAAATTTTGATATTAGAATTGATTTAACACATATTAAACAAAATATGTCATTATTACATTTAAACAATAGTCCGTCAATATATGAACTTGAATTAGAAATAATTAAAAAATCAAATAAAGGGTTTAACGAAGAAAGTGCTAAATACATATATAATAAATTATTATTAGAAATATATAGATTGAATCAGTTATTACAAAAGAGTACAAAGATAATAACAACATCCGCAAAAAAGAATGTGTCGTCAACAATAAATAAATTATTATATGGGAAGCCAGATTATGATGCAAAAGATTTACCCGGAATGCCGTCAGTTTCTTTAGAAAATCAACATGTAACAAGTGATTTAACTTCAAATTATTCAATTACTGATAAAGCAGATGGATTGAGAAATTTCTTATTAATCAGTAATGGTAAAATATTTTTAATATCAGAGAATCTAAATATTAAAGAGATTGATAATTCTCTATATCAAAAACTGGAAACATATGATAATACTATATTAGACGGTGAATATGTATTTTTAGAAGAACAAAATAAATTTATATATTTAGCATTTGATGTTTTAATATTTCGTGGTAAAGATTTACGTAATGAAGTCAAATTGGAATCACGTATTGAAAAATTAAATGAAATAATGAAAGATAGTTTTAATGTAAAGAGTGTCACGGAGAAGTATAATGGTGTTGGTGATTTACAAAAAATAATTTATTTTTATAAGAATCAGATCGTAAATTTATTTGAGGAAATTAATAGTAAATTAAAGAAACAAACTACAGTTATTACTTGTAAAACATTTTTTATCCCATTAGGATTGTATCCATCTGAAGTATATGCATATTCGGAAATGGTATGGAGTTTATATACAATGGATAAAACAATAAATTGTCCTTATAAATTGGATGGTGTTATTTATACACCATTAAATCAAAAATATACACGTGTTCAAAAAGAAATCAGATATCCAATTTATAAATGGAAACCACCATCAATGAATTCAATTGATTTCTTTGTTCGATTTGAGAAAAATCCTGAAAATCAACAAATTTTAAATGTATATGATAATTCTTTTGATAAATCCGATTTATCTTTGGAAGATAATACTGTTGATGAAGCAAGTTCTGTTTTAGAAGATATGACCCAATATAAAGCAACTAATAAAGTATATCGTATATGCAATTTACATGTTGGTTCGATAAAAACTGGCAAAGAAGAACCAGTTCTTTTCCAAAAAGATCAAGCATTATATAAAGCATATTTATATTTACAAGATGGTGAAGTTCGTGATATTGAAGGTAATATTATTCAAGACAATACAGTAGTAGAATTTTCATATAAAAATGATCAAACAAATGATCATCCATATAATTGGATCCCTTTACGAACACGTTATGATAAAACCGAATCTGTTGTTAAATATCAACGTAAATATGGAAATAATGAATATATTGCTGATAAAGTTTGGAGATCAATTTTAGTTCCATTCGAATTTAATGATATTAAAATGCTTGCTGATGAAAAAACATTTGATAATCATTTTAAAAATGTTATTACACCAAGAGTAACTAAAGAAATTATTGTTATGGAACGTGCTGAAAAAAAATATTATGAAGTTAATAGCAAATTAGGAACACATATGAGAGCATTCCATAACTTCATTAAATCTAATCTTATTTATACTTACTGTGGTACAAAATTAGTGAATGGAGAATATAGGAAATTAGATGTTATCGATATTGGAGCTGGTATTGGAGGCGATCTTATGAAACATTATCATGCACGAGTTAATAAATTATTTGTTTTTGATCCTGACAGTGAAAATGTTTATTCTTCAACAGATGGTATTTACTCACGTTATATTACACATAAACGTAAATTTCCTAATTTCCCTGAAACTACTATATTTATTGCTAGTGGTTCCGGACTATTTAATCTCGAAAGTCAAGAAAAAATTATTGGTAACATGTCAGATGCTAATAAACAAACTATTAAAAAGGTTTTCGGTGAAAATGCTGAATCTACTAGACATGAAACATTTGATGTTTTTAGTTGTCAATTTATGTTACACTATCTGTTCGCCACTGATCTATCCTTGAAGAATTTATGTGATAATGTTAATAAATTTTTACGTAAAGATGGTTATATTCTTATTACTATGCCCGATGGTGACCTATTACATAAATCTTTTGTTGATGACAAAATTACACATTATTATACCGATTCTGGTAATAAAAAAATACTTTTTGAATATAAAAAATTATATACTTCAGAAGATCTCAATAAAACTGGTCTCGCTATTGACTTCTTTAATGCATCCTTTATGGCTGAAGGAACTTACCAAACTGAATACATTGTAACACCCAACTTTTTAATCGATACATTGGGAACTAACTGTAATATGCATCTTGTTGAAACTGACACTTTCGAAAATCAATTTAATTCTCAAAAACATTTTATTGATATTGGTTCTCAATTTGAATCTAATCTTAAAACACGTGACCAATTTAATAAAATCAGACAGTTCTATAATATGGAACTCGATGATAATCTTAGTAGTTTCGAACTAAGTAGATTGAATAGATATTATGTTTTCCAAAAAATGAAATGAATATTATAAATATATAATGTTATAAAATATACTCATTGGTTAATAAAATAAAATAATAATTATTTTATTTTATTTTATTTTATTTGATTTAATTTATTTATTCGATTTAAAATGTTGCATATTCTGGTGCATATTGTTTTGCTAATTCATTCCTAAACTCTGCCATTATTGCCCCCATAACTTTATTATATCCTTTTAAATAACCTGTACTTTTCAAATTAGATATGTACATATTATACAATATATGAAGATCATCTTCACTATATTTTATTGTTTTTGAAAGTCTCCCAAAATTAATGAAAATGTTTTTTACATCACTATTTTTTATATTACTGAAATTTAATTTACGGTTGAGTATTGTGGTTAAATTATCATTATTTATTTCTTGCACATTTCTATCATGTCTCTCAATATCTTCCCCAACTGTTCTTCCATATGTTGAAACAAAATTATATCCATGTGCTGTTAATAAACCTGTTTCGATATTACCGATTACACTATAAATTGACATTATATATATATATATATATATAATATAATATAAATTTCCACAATTATATTATATTTTTTTTAATTTATATAGTAATATTTTAACTCTTTAATGTTTCACATATTCTACCTAATTCAATAATAAAATCATTTATTTGTTCCTCTTCGCTCTCTGTTTTTGGATTTACTATTTTTTGTTGTAGTTCTATTATTGGTTTTATAT